>Ga0105354_1000709_pt1 | contig 20490 bp, 14 predicted proteins | sample GOMGulsemesocosm_FD_83658 | JGI IMG/M metagenome (GOLD analysis project Ga0105354, IMG submission 83658) | Methane-oxidizing microbial communities from mesocosms in the Gulf of Mexico - GOM9B Gulf of Mexico | ecosystem: Environmental > Aquatic > Marine > Cold seeps | place: USA: Gulf of America...
ACAATTCCTACTGGAGCTGCAACACCTTATACAGAAACTATTTATGTATATGCAAATGCAACTAACAATAGTAGTTGTATTGACGAACTTTCATTTACACTTACTCTTTACCCATTATTAGAGCTTAACGTAAATGATGCCGTAATATGTGTAGATCCAGAGACCGGAATTGCTGATCCTTCTAATTATGTTCTATTAGAGTCTGGGTTAAATTCAAATGATTACACAGTAAACTGGTATAATGAGAACAATAGCCTTTTGTTTACAGGGGCTAATTATCTCGCTGAAGAAGCAGGAACCTATACTATAGAAACAATTATGCTTAGCCCAGAAACTCCTCCAAATTGTAATTACGCTCCTTTTACTGTTACTGTAACAGAGTCTAGTACAGCTATAGCAACTTATGAAATTACTCCTGATTTTGAAGATAATGCAATTGTTACAGTAATAATTACTAATGGTTTTGGAACCTACCAATACCAATTAAATGACGGTCCTTTTCAAGATGATAACCAATTTTACAATGTCCCCTCTGGAGATCATATCATAACAATTGTTGATCCTAACAGCAACTGTGATCCATTCCCTTTAGATGTAACCGTTATAAAGTATCCGAAATTCTTCACTCCAAATGGTGATGGCATTAACGATACATGGAATATTAGAGATTTATCAAGTCAACCAAATGCAAAAATTAATATTTTTGATCGCTTTGGAAAGTTTATCATACAAATAACTCCTTCAGGAAATGGATGGGACGGAACCTATAATGGGAATGATTTATTTTCTAGTGATTACTGGTTCGTTATCTTTTATAAAGGAAGAGAGTCTGAAGGATACCCTGACAAAGAATTTAAAGCAAATTTCTCCTTAAAAAGATGACAACCAACAAATTATAAATCATACAACTTAATAAACTATTAACACCTCTACACCGTGAAAATATACAAATTATTAATTACAAATATTTTCACGGTGAAATATTAAAAAGTACTCTAAAATTTAACGAATCATTAGATATTTTTATCAGTGTTATTTATTATATTTCAATATTAAATAAGCACATATCATTTGAAATATACTCTTTTAATTCTACCACTACTTATTTTCTGCTTTAGTAACACTACTAATGCCCAAAATCATATTACTATTTCTGCTCAGTTTTACCCCGATCAAAACAAAGTACAAATAGCTCAAAAAATCACTTTAAAAAACACTACTAATAAAACATTAGATAGTATTTTTTTATATGATTGGAACAATTCTTATTCCTCAAGGGATACTGAATTAGCTATGCGATTTGCAGAAGAATATAGTACCAAGCTACATTTCTCTAATGAGAAAGAAAAAGGCTTCACAAATATTCAAAAAATCAGTAACGATGATACTGATGAATTAAAATATAATCGTATTAAACATGATATCATTGCTGTAACACTTAAACAGGAGTTACTACCTAATAAAAGTGCCACTATTCATATAAATTATACATTACAATTACCTTCTGATAGGTTTACACGATTTGGAATAGATTCAAAAAATAACATCAAATTAAAAGAATGGTTTATTATCCCAGCTAAACTCACAAACAAATGGGTTTATTATAATAATAAGGACTTAGATGATTTATACTTCCCTAATAGTAATATTAACATTGATATTACTACTCCTAATACCTATACAACAATTAGCGACTATGATGAAATTAGCAGCCTTGTAAAAGATAGTGTCACTACAATACGCTTATTAGGAAAAAATAGAATTAACTCGGAAGTTCACATTACAAAAAACTCAAGTTTCTCTGAAGTTGCTACTGATAAAGTAATTTTTACAACTAATATTGACGACGAAGGGATTAGCAATGGATTAAAAGCTGTTATTCATGATAAAATCGCATTCTTCTTAGCTGATAAACTTGGTGATTATCCACATAATAAAATTCTATTATCAAATACTTCTTATAAAAAAAACCCTGTATATGGTTTAAATCAATTACCAGATTTTATTCGCCCATTCCCTGATGGATTTCAATATGAAGTTAAAATTTTAAAAGCTACCATTGCAAAATATGTTAAAAATACTATTAATACAAACCCAAGAACTGACTTTTGGTTAAATGATGCCATTGAAAGTTATTTAATGGTCCAATATGTAAAAGAAAATTATCCTGATATGAAAATATTAGGATCATTATCCAAAATATGGGGGATCCGTTCCTTTGAAATTGCTAAAAAGAATTTCAACGATCAATACTACTATTTTAGTTTATATACTGCTCGGAAAAATTTAGATCAAAAATTAAATAGCCCAAAAGACTCCCTTTTAAAATACAATGTCAATATCTCTAATAAAAATAAAGCAGGTGTTGGACTATTATATTTAAATGACTATTTAGGAAATGGTATTGTTAGTGATGCTATAAAAGAATTTTACACTAAATACAATTTAAAAACAATTGAATCTAAAAACTTCATTGATTTAATTCAATCAAAAACAACAAAAGACATTAGTTGGTTTATTAATGATTATATCAACACAAATAATAGAATTGATTATACAATCACTGGTGCGACAGAAGTAAATAATGAACTCGCTATAAAAATAAAAAATAATGGAAAAAATAAAACTCCTATTTCAATTTATCAAATTATTAATAAAAAAATAATAAGTAAACACTATATAGCTGGATTCGAATCTGAAAAAACCGTCCGCATTCCAAATAACAAACCTGATAGAGTAATTTTGAATTACGAAGAGATTATTCCTGAACATAACTTACGTAATAATACGAAAACAATAAAACCACATATATTCAATAAGCCTCTAAAGTTTTCATTTTTAAAAGATGCAGAGGCATCAAAGTTTAATCAAATATTTTATGTTCCCGAATTAGGTTATAATTTATATGATGGTTTTTCTCCAGGCCTTACTTTCACCAATAAAACATTATTAAAAAAAGCATTTACTTATAAAATCAAACCGATATATGGTTTAAAAAGTAAATCATTGGTAGGGAGTTTATCTACTAATTATACTAAATTTTATAAACATAAAAATTTATTTAGTATCACTTATGGTCTTTCATATAACCAATATCATTATGAAGATAACTTTATCTATCAAAAATTCAATCCGTATGTTAAATTAAGTTTTAGAAATAAAAATGATTTAAGGAATAACGCTCATAAATATATTATTGCTAGATACATTACAGTACAAAGAGAAAAGAACCCTTTGTCAACTGAAGATATTCCAAATTATAATGTTTTCAATTTAAAAACTGGATTTTCCGATGCAAACTTACTCAACTTCAAATCATTAAATACCGATATTCAGTTTGGAGAAAAATTCGGGAAAATTTCTGCAAACTATGAGTATCGAAAAATATTTTCTAATAACAGGCAAGTAAATTTTAGAATATTTACTGGAGGATTCTTATACAATAAAACAAATTCAAATTATTTTAGTTTTTCTTTAGACCGCCCAACAGATTATCTTTTTGATTATAATTATTATGGTAGATCAGAAAGTACGGGGATTTATAGCCAGCAAATTATCATTGCAGAAGGTGGCTTTAAATCAAAATTAAACAATTCAATCGCTAATGAATGGATCACTACTGCTAATGTAAGCACAAATATTTGGAAATATATATTTGCGTATGGTGATGTAGGCTTAGTAGGTAATAAAGGAAAAACCCATTTTGTACATGATTCCGGTATACATCTAAACCTAGTTCCTGATTATTTTGAATTATACTTTCCAGTACATTCAAATTTAGGTTGGGAAATTAGTCAACCACACTATGCTGATAAAATCAGATTTAAAATTACATTAACTCCCAAAATACTTATCAGCTTATTTACAAGAAAATGGCTGTAATATAAATATTCATTTTAAGGTAATTACACACCCAAATAATTGAACAATCTATAATTAAGAAATGGTATTTTGCCTTATTATTAAATAATTATCAAAATAACAGCTAATACATTACTAATTATTTAATGATTTCACTTATTACACACTTGTATAAAATTTAAGTTTTTTGTACTTTTGCTATTCACGAAAATCATACACATATTTATGAACAGTTCAAGTAAAACTACTAAAGATATCACTTTTGAAGACTTTAAAACAGAAGTACTAAATGACTATAAGATTGCGGTTACTAGTCGGGAGTGTAGTTTATTGGGGCGTCGTGAAGTTTTAACTGGAAAAGCTAAATTTGGTATTTTTGGTGATGGTAAAGAAGTTCCTCAATTAGCTATGGCTAAAGCCTTTAAAAATGGAGATTTCAGGTCAGGCTATTATCGAGATCAAACTTTTATGATGGCCATTGGCGCACTAAACATTCAACAATTTTTTGCTGGATTATATGGCCATACAGATATTACTGAAGAACCAATGTCTGCAGGAAGACAAATGGGTGGACACTTTGCGACTCATAGCTTAAATGAAGACGGATCATGGAAAAATTTAATACAACAAAAAAATTCAAGCGCTGATATTTCTCCTACTGCTGGTCAAATGCCACGTTTGCTAGGGTTAGCTCAAGCTTCCAAAATTTATAGAGAAGTTAAAGGTATTGATAGTGAAAAATTTTCTGTAAACGGAAATGAAATTGCTTGGGGGACAATTGGTAATGCAAGTACTAGTGAAGGATTGTTTTTTGAAACAATCAATGCCGCTGGGGTATTACAGGTACCAATGGTTATGAATGTATGGGATGATGAATACGGTATTTCAGTTCATGCAAAACACCAAACTACAAAAGAAAATATCTCCGAAATTTTAAAAGGTTTTCAAAGAGAAGAAGGAGTAAACGGTTACGAAATATTCAGGGTAAAAGGCTGGGATTACCCAAGTTTGGTTGACACATACCAAAGAGCTGCCACAGTAGCTAGAAAAGAACACTGCCCAGTGTTAATTCACGTAAACGAGCTAACACAACCACAAGGACACTCAACATCTGGTTCTCACGAACGTTACAAGTCCAAAGATAGGCTAGCTTGGGAAGTTGAATTTGATTGCATGTCTAAAATGCGGCAATGGATGATAGAAAACAACATCTTTACAGATGAAGAAGCAAATGCTATTGAGAAAGATATTAAGAAACTAGTCCGTAAAGGAAAACAAGATGCATGGGCAGCTTTTGTAAAACCACTAAAGAAAGAACAAGCTGAGGCAATTGCTGTATTAAAAGCTGCTGCTATAAATTCTAGCAACAAAGCTTTTATTGAAAAATTGGCTAACGAATTAGAATCTATCAAAGAACCTATTCGTAAAGAAATATTAATTGCTACCAGAAAAGCATTACGTTATGTAACAGCTGAAAATTCTGTATCAAAAACTGATTTAATCAATTGGATAACTAGTTATAAAGCTAAAATTCAGCCAAAATATAGTGCTAATTTATATTCTGAAAGTGCTTTACAGGCTGCAAATGTAAATACAGTTACTCCTGAATATACAACAGATGCTAAACTAGTAGACGCTCGTTTAATTATGCGTGATAACTTTGATGCAATTTTCACCAAATATCCTGAGTCATTAATTTTTGGAGAAGATGCTGGACATATTGGTGATGTAAATCAGGGGCTAGAAGGAATGCAAGAAAAATATGGTGAACTCAGAGTTTCAGATACTGGAATTCGAGAAGCTACAATATTAGGACAAGGGATCGGGATGGCCATGAGAGGCTTACGTCCTATTGCTGAAATTCAATATTTAGATTATATTTTATACGCTTTACAAATCATGTCTGATGATTTGGCTACTTTACAATATAGAACTAACGGAAAACAAAAAGCACCATTAATTATACGTACACGTGGTCATAGATTAGAAGGTATATGGCATTCTGGATCACAAATGGGAGGATTGATTCACTTGTTAAGAGGTATTCATATTCTTGTCCCTAGAAACATGACTAAAGCTGCAGGGTTTTACAATACTCTATTAGAAGGTGATGAACCAGCTGTTGTTGTCGAATGCTTAAATGGATACCGTTTAAAAGAGAAGATGCCATCTAATTTAGGAGAATTTAAAACCCCTATTGGAGTAACAGAAACCGTAAAAGAAGGAACTGACATCACTTTAGTTTCTTACGGCTCTACACTTAGAATTGTTGAGGAAACAGCTAAAGAATTAGCTCAGGTAGGTATTGACGCAGAGGTTATCGATATTCAATCATTATTACCATTCGACATCAATCATGACATTGTCAAATCTGTTCAAAAAACAAACAGATTATTAGTAATTGATGAAGATGTACCAGGTGGTGCTTCTGCTTATATCTTACAAGAGATTGTTGAAAAGCAAGATGGTTATAGGTTTTTAGACAGCAAGCCACAAACCTTAACTGCAAAAGAACACAGACCTGCATATGGTACTGATGGAGATTACTTTTCTAAACCTTCTGCGGAAGATATTTTTGAGAAAGTATATGATATGATGCACGAAGCTAACCCAAGTAAGTTTCCTTCCTTATTCTAATAAATTAAATTTTATAGTATTAAAAGCTTCAATAAATTAAATTTTTTGAAGCTTTTTTATTTTTATACTAGCGATTGACTACTTTTAAAGATAATGTGATTTATAATCCGTACATTTCCATAATTAAAAGTTCAGATTATTTGATAACAAGCTTCTCTAAAGCTTTTAGTTCTACTCCAAGTTCATTAAACATTGTAATAATACTACTTAACTTTAATTCCCGCTCGTCATACTCTTGAGTGTTAATACTACAAGTAATACCAATTAAATTCCCATATTTCCATTACTTCATCAATTGAAATTATATATGGTTCATAAGTAGGATTATCCGAAACTAACTTTAACGTATTGTTCTCCTGAATTTTGTTATACACTCGTTTATATACCATTCCATAGTTTATGGTAAGTAGTACATAGATTCTTCCAGTTTTTATGTCATTTCTATCTTCAATAAATTTTCCAATAACAAAAGAGCCATCTTTCATAGGTAGCATAGAACCTTCTTTTATAGGAAACGCTCTATGCTTTCCTGTAGGTAAAAACGGAAGCTTGATTTTTTTGTAATTGTTCAATATATTCTGGGTCATCGTAACCACTCAAATGCCCTGCTAATGCTTTAGCAGAAATAATTTCTATTAAGTTGTTGTCATCATCATCAACGCTAATAGGAAATAACACACGCTGCCCCCCTATTTCAATAAAAGAAATATTTTTAGCTTTAGTTAAACCGTTTCTTAATAATATATCTATAGGTACTTTAAAATAGTTAGAAAATGAGATTAAGAACTCTAATGTTGGAGAAGACCTATTCTCTTCATAAGAGCCAATACGGGATCTAGAAACTTTTAACTCTTCCGCTAAAGCTTCTAAGATGTTTGATATTTTTTGCAAACACTATCATAATGCTACTAATATAGCTGTGCTTATATTCTAGATAAGATTTTTTTTATTTAAAATTAAATATAATTTTTCCTTTAGGCTATGATATATTCTATAAGCTCTTTTTGTAATTTAACTTCAAATAGTTTTCACTTAAGTAATGCATATATGTAAAATTTAATTCTAACCTTCCTTAAAGTATCGTTTAAAACAAACGAGTTTTAATAAAATTTTGATTCATTTTAAAATTTAATTATTTTTGCTGAACTATTACCACCATAAACTAATTAATGGTTAACAACAAGGAAATACCTAACCAAAATATCTATTTTGATAAATCTTGGGGGCTTTTTGTAGGTATCATAAAGGACAATACGCCACACAAGCATTTTGCTATACAACTAAGTATCTCTTCAGGAAAGGATATTGTGATAAAGAAGGGACAGTCTAAAATATATCATTTAAAAAATGTACTTATAAAAAGTAACATATTACATAAAATTGAATGTAATAGTCAGCAACTGCTATTATTAATAGACCCTGCTTCTTCCTTAGGACATTATTTAAATCAGCTAACCACCGAAAAAATTACTTCTTTTGATCTTCCTATAACAACTATTTTAAAAACTGCTTTAGAAAATATTATTACTGAAAAAGGTAGTTTTAAAAACAATGTAATGCAAATCAAAAAACATCTTGATAAAGTAAATTGTCAATGCACATCACAAAACCATTTTAATGATGATCGAATACAAACTGCTATTAATTATTTAGAACTTAATTATAATAGAGTTATTCCTGTAGAAGAAATTGCTAATATATGTTTCCTATCCTCTAGTCGTTTCTTACATCTCTTTAAGGAAAAAACAGGAATAACTTATAGGAGAGTACAGCTTTGGAATAAAATAAGTCGATCCTTTAAATCACTTCCACATCAGACTATCACAGAAACTGCACATCAATTTGGTTTTTCAGACAGTGCCCATTATAGCAAAATTTTCAAACAAAACTTCGGCTTTTCTCCAAAATTATTTTTAAGAAAATAGCTTGTTTATACAAGCATTAAAAATTTTAATGATTCATTTTTGTATCAAATTAATTAGTACTAATTCCAAATTAAGTATCAACTATAAATTTGTCTTAAATGAACCATTAAAATTATAAACAATGAACAAACTAACCAACCTACAAGACTTAATTTTCAACCTTGAAGAAGTATACAATCTTCCTGCTGAAAAACAAAATGAGATTAAAACGCAACTTATCATTGAAAATTTCAAATATCATTATGAAAATAATGAATTCTATAGAAACTCATGCAATGAAAAAAAAATCAATTTAAACTCTATTAAAACTTTTAATGATTTAATCAAGATCCCTTTAATTCCTGTAAAACGTTTTAAAGATGTTAATTCTCATCTATTATTAACCAAAAAATTACATGAAATTGAATACGAAATGCGCAGTACAGGAACTAGTGGAATACCTAGTGTGAGTAGACGCGATTCAAAAACTGTAGATAATGCGCTTCTTTCTCTTTACGCTATGTACAGAGAATTTTTTAAACTTTCTTCCGGAGCTTCTTTATTTTTAATGCCTTCTACTGAGGACATTCCAGAAATGGGAATGATTAAGGTATTAGGGATGATTTCAGGTTTAACGGATGCTAGTTGGTATGCAGTAAAAGGGAATAAATTTAAAGCTCAAGAAGCTTATGATTTATTAGAAAAATGGAGTCATAAGCATACAAGACATATTGTAGGACCTCCATTTTTAGTTTATAAGTTTATACAATTTTTACAAAAAAATAACTTAAAAATCAAATTAGACAAAGGATCATATATTATCAACTTAGGCGGATGGAAACGTTTTACTGGTGAGCAAATTTCAAGAAAAGAATATAATGATTTATGTGAAGAATATTTAGGAATACCAACTTCAAATGTAAGGGATACCTATGGGTTAGTTGAATGTAATAGTTTAGCTATGGAATGCACAAATAATCAAAAACATATTTCACCATGGGTACATTATTCTGTAAGGGATATAAACGATTTATCTCAAGAAGTTAAACCTGGAGAACGAGGTGTATTAGCTATTCTTGATCCTATATCGACATCATACCCAACTTTTATTTTAACAGAAGACTTAGTATATCTAAACGATACAGATGTTTGTAACTGTGGTAGAAATGGGCAGGTAGTTAACTATATATCGCGAGTAAGAGGGGCAGAGATAGGATGTTGTGCCATTAATTTGGAAAAACAAATGGATACGGCAGAAGCAAGTGAATCAGCTAAAAATTGTGTCATCGTTTAACTAAATACCTTATGTATAATAACATCATTATAGAGAACTTTACCAATCCAAAAAATACAGTCGAATTAACGGAACATGATTTCATAATCAATACCGGTAATCCTGTGTGTGACGATAAAATTTCCATTTGGGTTAAATTAGAAGATAATAAAATTTCAGCGACCAGACAAAAAGCTTACGGATGTGCTACTTCATTAGCAACTGCCAGTATTTTTTCTGAATATATTAAAGGAAAAAAAATTGAAGATTTTAAAAAAAATAATAATATTGAACATAAAGCTATTGAATTATTAGGAGAACTTGAACCTAGTCAAATGCATTGCTATGAGATTTTCTCTGAATTATTTGAAAACTTAACTCAAAATATTACAGCTCATGTACTTTGATTATGCTGCAACAACTCCTGTATTAAAGGAAATTAAGGATAATGCATATCAACTACTAACCAAATATGAAAATCCTTCTAGTTTGCATATTAAATCTAAAGAAATTAAAGATGAAATTGAATTGGCACGAGATAAAATAGCAGCTTTCCTCAAAACCACGTCTGATCATATTTTCTTTACTTCAGGAGCAACAGAATCGAATAATACAGCGATTAAAGGATTCTATTTTAATAATAAAGAGGTAAAACACCACTATTTCACCTCTTTAATTGAGCATCCTTCTGTAATTGAACCTATAGAGTATCTTAATTGTTTTAGTAATTTTTCAAGCAGCTATATTCCTTTAGAAATCATTCTAAATCCTTATGAATTAGAAAAAGAAGTGCTTTTTAAATCACCTACTTTTGCTTCTTTCATGATGGCTAATAATGAAACGGGAACTATTTTTCCTATAAAAGAAATAGCTTCTGTATTGACAAAACACGGAACCTACTTACATGTTGATGCTACGCAGGCTATTGGTAAGATTAATATAGATGTACAAGAGTTAGATGTTGATGCTTTAAGTTTTTCAGGGCATAAAATTTTTGCTCCTAAAGGTATTGGAGTACTTTATTTAAAAGATCCTTCATCTGTGGCTCCATTAATTCATGGAGGGGGACAGGAAAAAGGGTTGAGGTGTGGTACAGAAAATGTTTTTAACATCCTAGCTTTGAAAATTGCCATTAATTATTTTACTACGCATTTCACTGAAATACAAACTCATTATAAAAAATGTCGCTCTCGGTTTTTAGCTAAATTAAATACCACTGGAATTGAATACATCCTAAATGAAACAAATGGATTAGTAAATATTTTAAGTATTAGATTTCCAATGAAAGGTGATGCCTTAGCTGATATTTTAAATTTTAAATATAATACCATGATATCAGTTGGCTCTGCCTGTAGTTCTAATAAGAATGAAAAAAAGTTATCACATGCCCTAAAAAATAGTGGTTTAATGGATCATGAAATACAAAAAACGACACGCATAAGTTTCGGTCTAGAGACCAGCTTAACTGATATTGATAATTTAGTAAAAAACATTAACAATGTCCTTGCGGTATATCATTAAAATTATAAGTACAGTACTTGTTTTTAGTTGTGCAAGCAAAATTTGCTTTGCACAACTAAACATGTGCGTTAAAACAGCACTGGAAAACAATTTGAATTATAAAGCTCAACAATTAAACACAGCTATTTCAACAAAGAATATTGCTATTGCTAAAAGTTATTTATTTCCTACTTTAAAATTTGAGAATAATTACTTTGTTGCTAATGGAGGCAGAAAGATACAATTTGCTTCAGGGGACTTAATTAACCCTATATATAAACAATTATATCAACTTACAGGGAATAGCAATTACAATAAAATTATTCACAATTTTGAAGAACAATTTTATCCCGATAATTTTTACAGATCAGCTGTTAATATTTCATGGGCAATGATTTCTAAAAAAGCAATATTCAAACATAAAACTGCCCAAAAACTATCTGAAATTAGTACTATTCAGTTAGAATTGGCCAAAAATAACCTTATAAAGGATGTGAAAACATCTTATTTTGAGTTTTATAAAATAAATAAACTATTACTATTTCAAGATTCTCTCATCAACTATCTAAATAAAGTCATTTCCAAAACAAAAAAATTAGTACAATATGGATATGCATCACAAATTGATATTGATCAATTGAAATATGAAATTACCAAGCAGGAACAGCAAAAACTAGAGTTGAGCGGTAATTATGATATCTTACAAAAACAATTTTCTAGTTTATTAGGTAAATCAGATTTTGTTTATTCCTTCAATGACGATGATACCAATATTGATAACTTTAGAATTCATAGTGAGAACGATATTAATAATAAAAAGGAATTAAAGGTTTATGAGCTAAATCAAGAACTTATTGAATTAGATAAAAACAAAAATAATAATTGGATTCCAGAAACAAGCTTATCCTTAAAATCAGGGTTCGAAGGAGACTTAAACGCAATTAATAGTGATACGGATTACTTTTATTTAGGCGTCCTCAATTTGAATTGGAATCTTTTTGAAGGAAGAAGGGTTAAGTACAATAAAGAGCAACTACATCTAAAAACTAAACTCAATAAAGCTCGCAAAGAAAAATATACAGACAAGCTAAAGAACTTGTTAGCTCAAAAACTTAAAAATATTACCACCGAGAAAGCATCTCTACTTCTTTTAACACAAAAAAAAGAGCTCTCCTTTAAAATTCTTAACCATCAAAAAAAGAAATATTTACAAGGAGATATTGATATAACTGATTTACTGAACTTTAAAACTAAGTATGAAGAAGACGTTACGACATATTACCAAACCAAAATATCATATATTCAACACATCATTTTTTATAATTGGCTTATGGAATCTTAGTATCATTGTAGGGTTAGCGTCGTGTAAAAATAAAGAAACTAAAAAAAGTTTTGTCACAAAATCACCTAAACAGTATAGTGCAAGCATTTATACTCCAACGATAATAAAAGGAGTTCCTTATTCGTTTAATGGCATAATAGAAGCTCAGAATAAGTATGTATTAAGCTTTAAAGTTGGAGGAGAAATACAATTTATTGGGGATGAAAATGTACCTATAAAAAAAGGAGATCTATTAGCTAGTATTAATAGTTTAGAATTGGCTAATAACTTAAATAAAATTAAATCTTCACTAAACGATATTAACGAAGATTTAGTAAAACTATATGAATTACAAAAAGATTCTATAGGCCCTATAAATACAATCAAAAAACTTGAAGTTCAAAAAAAAATTCAAGAATCTAATTACTCTTCAGCACTATACAACAGGCAAAAATCAGTAATATTAGCCCCTTTTGATGGCTTTATTGGCTATCGCTTAAAAAAATCAGGGGAATTTACACAGCCAGCAGCCCCGGTAGTCCAATATTTTAGTCACGATAAAAATGCCTCATTTTACGTGCCTGAAGAAATTGTTACATCCTTGAAACTTGAGCAAGAAGTTGTGTTAAAACTTAAACAAAATATAGTAATTCAAACCAAAATAACAGCTATAGGCTTAAGTCCATCTACTAACGGTTTATATAAAATAAAAACTGATATAATTAATAAAGAAAATATTAAAGATGGTTTTACTGTTACATCAATAATTTATTTAAATACGTTTGAAGAAAACTGTATTCTCCCACTACGATTTGTAGATAAAATAACGAGTAAGAAAACTATTATTGCCTATGTTCTAAAAGATGAGAAAGCTCAAAAGATCACTATCCCATTCAAAAAGAGCTATGATGATGGTTTTATTATATCGTCAGCATATATTCAGTATGATTTTATAGAAATATTCAGAGCTCTTGAAGAGGGTATTATAATTAGAAATAAGTAAGCCAAAAATGTTGGGACAAAAAAAATTCATACTTGTACTGTTTCTTTTAGTTATCCTAGGGTCTCTTGCGGCTTTATTTCAAATTAGAAAACTTGAAGACCCTGTATTAAACTTACCTTTTTATAGTATTAACATTATTGCCCCAGGTGCCACGAGTAATACTATAGAAAAAGATATCATAGAGCAATTAGAGGATGAACTTTCTGATTTAGAGAATCTTGTTGAAACAACTTATACAGTTAATGATAATTATTTTACAGTTAAAATAGAGGCTGAACCTTCTGTAAATGTAGATGATAAATTAAATGAATTAAAACGAATTGTCAATAGTATTGATCTTCCGTCTTATGTTAAAGAAACTGTTGTTAAAAAAATAAACCCTTTAGATGTAAACGTATTACAACTCGCGTTACACTACGATGAAAATTTTTTCGACTATAGTTTAAATAGACAAGCTGAAGGACTTAAAAACAAGCTGAAAACGATTAAAGGGATTAATAAGGTGTTTATTCATGGTGAACGCAAACAAATAGTAAATATCTCCTTACAATTGGAAAAATTAGCTGCAATAAAACTACCTATTGAACAGGTTCTTACTAAAATAAAAGATCGATTTTCTATTATTCCTTCAGGGAAGATTTCAAGTGACATATATGCCCTCTCAGTAAAAACATCCTATGGTTTCTCAAACTTAGATGATTTAAAAACCCTTATTATCTCTAATAACAATGGTAATGTTCTTTCATTAGAAAACATTGCTACAGTTACCCTTAAAGAGGATGTCAATAATAAATATTATGCACAATACAACAGCCACCCGTGTGTATTTGTAACTGCCACAGCCAAGAAAGATGCTGATCTCTTTTATATATCAGATGAGGCCACATTGATAGCAAATAAATTTACTTCCAATAATAATGAAGGATTAATTATCAACAAAGTTTTTGATCAATCCAATTCAGTTTCAGGAAAACTAAATGACTTGTCTATTAATATCATACAAGGAATCCTTTTAATATCAATATTAATATATTTAATATTAGGTACCAGAAATGCAATTATTACAGGAGTAATCATTCCTATATCAATTATTGCAGCTATTGGGCTACTCTATTTACTTGGTTTTGCTCTACAGCAAATTAGTATTGCTGCTTTAATTATTTCAATAGGATTGGTTATTGATGATAACATTGTTATCGTTGAGAATATTCATAGGCTGATTTCAGAAGGTAAGTCGAAAAAAACGGCAATCACAGAAGGGATAAAAAATATTATGTGGCCCGTAATTAATTCATCCGTAACTACGGCATTAGTATTCTTTCCTATGATGCAACTAGGAGGGCGTACTGGAGAGTATATCAAAACACTTCCGATAACTGTTTGTCTCTGCCTACTAACTTCGTTAGTTTTTTCCATTATTCTCACCCCTTTATTGTCTGAATTTATTTTAAAACACAACCAAAAAAAAGGGGTCTTAGATGTTAAACTAAATCAACTTACACATAATTATAGTATGTTTTTAACTAGCGTTTTAAAACGTCCACGTACTATAAGCTTGAGCATCGTTGGTATATTAATTATCAGCGGCATGCTATTTAAAATAGTTGGTGTAAGCTTATTTCCTCCAGCTGATAAACCGATATTACTGATTGATATAGAAGCTCCTAAAGGAGGATCTTTAGAAAACACCTATATTCTTGCACAACAAGCACTTCATCTTATAGAAAAAGAAGCTAAAAATGTAACTTCTATAGTAAATATTGGTCATGGAAACCCTAAATTGTATTACAACATTTTCCCCAGAAAATTCAATGAAAACTATGCTCAAATCGTAGTCTTTTTAAAAGAATGGGAGCAGGATTATTTCCAAATCTTAAAACAAACTATTCAGCAAAAATTAAATCAATTAACGAAGGCCAAGATTACTGTAAATGAACTTATGAATGGCCCCCCTATTTCTTCTCCAATAGTTATAAAGATATTGGGGGATAGTTATAATGAAATAAGTACAAGCGCTAAAGAAGTACTAAAACTTCTTAAAAACGATGATCAAATACATCGTCTTAATAGTCCTTTTGATGATCAGGAATTTACGTACCATTTAGATCTTGATTTGATTAAGGCTAGTCAATTAGGAATCTCTAATTCAGATATCAACAGAAATCTATATATGATGTTATCTGGCTATGAGATTGACAATATAGTTCTTAATAGCCAAGAGTTTCCAATAAAAGTATCATTAAACAGTAATAATAATGGCAATACTTATTCGAATATCGCTAACAATTTAACGGTACAATCAAGGAGCTCCAAAAACTACATTCCATTACAAAGTTTTTCAAATTTGATTATTAAAAAAGAAGTGAATAGCAAAGAGTTTTATAATAATAAAAAAGCTTTTACTATTGAATGCGATGTGATTCATAAAGGAATTAACGTCCTTGAAAAAACACAAGAGATTATTTCCAAAATTGAAGCTCTGGAGCTTGAAAATGTAGAATTTGAGTATGGAGGGAATTACAAGTCTTCGAAAAAATCTTTTGGTGGAGTATTGATCATCCTAGTAATTGCCTTATTGGCCATTTATGCAGTGCTTGTATTACAATTTAAAAGTTTTCATCAGCCATTCATTGTCTTAATAGCAATCCCACTTGCTTTTATTGGCGCCATATTTTTATTATTTCTATTTAATAAATCATTCTCGTTTCTTGCTTTTATTGGTTTTACAAGTATTTCTGGAATCGTAATAAACAATTCAATGTTACTAGTTGACACATTTAATAATTTGATTAAAAAGGAAAGATATACTATAAGTCAAGCCGTTCTAAAAAGTGCACAACAACGATTTTTACCAATTTTAATTACCTCAGTAACTACTATTTTTGGTTTACTCCCGATGGTACTATCAGGCAGTAATTTATGGAAACCTTTAGCCCTGACTATTATTGGTGGAATGATTTCTTCCACATTTTTAGTACTCATACTCATTCCAATTATTTTAAATAATTCATATAAACTTTTTAATAAAAATGAAAACAATATATAAGAAAAATATTATTATTGGAGCCGGACAATCTGGTTTAGCAATTGCTCATTATTTTGAAAAAGATAAGTGTGATTATCTTATTTTAGAGAAAGATAGTATAGCTAGTACTTGGAAGAAGCATTATGACTCTTTAAAACTAATTACACCAAACCCTTTTATATCATTAGCTGGGAATAAATTTAATTCTCCTAATAAATTCCCTACAAAAAACGAAGTAGTACAATACCTGACTGATTATGCTGAACCTTTTAGAGAGCATATAAAACTTAAAACAAACGTCTATAATATTGGTAAAAAAGGTGACCTGTACATTCTTAAAAGTAATATTGGTATTTTTACCTGTAAAAATTTAATAATAGCCAGTGGTTATAATGGTGTTAGCTTTACTCCTAATATCTCTAAAAATCTTAACAAGGATGTCATTCAATATCATTCATCTACCTATAAGTCATTGACTTCTTTTCCTAAAAAAAAAATGAACATAGCCGTAATTGGATCCGGTAATTCAGGGATAAGTATTGCTAAAGAACTTAGCGAAAAACACTATACTCATTTATTTCAAGGCAAAGTCAAAAGGTTTCCTAGAAAAATGCTAGGCATTGATATTTTTTGGTGGGTTGGAACATTAGGATTATTCAAAATTAAAACGGGGACCTTTTTAGGAGATAGGTTAGCTAAAAAATTAATTCCTCAAGGTGATCCTACCTATGGACTATATCCAGAAAAAATTGCCAAAGATTATGATATAGAATTATACCAAAGACTCAAGTATTGTAATAATAATGTTATTACAGATAATTTAGGAAAAACAACAAAAATTGATGGTATCGTTTGGGCTACAGGTTTTAAGACTGTTTATAATAAATTTATTCCATTCAAAATTTTTGATTCCAATAACCAAGTCATTCATAAGCGAGGAGTTACATCTGAAAAGGGGCTTTATTTTTTAGGGCTTAAATGGCAAAGTAACATAAGCTCCTTTCTTATTTTTGGGGTAAAAAATGATGCAAAGTATATCTATAAAAAAATTAGCTCTTTTGACACTAAAAAAACTCCAATAAATTAAATTTATTAGAGTTTTTTTGATAAACCTATATCAGTTTATTTAGTTGCTTTATCAAAAGTTTTTTTTCCTCCTACAATTGGTAGAGTTATTTTTGTTCCTTTTAAATCAATTGTTAGCTCAGTTCCTGGAGATGGCCAAACTGTAAACTCTTTATCACTTGAGAATATCATTAATCCTATTTGTTGCCCTTTAGCAATTATTTGGTCATCAGGCATTAAATTAAATGACATTTCATAAAACTTCCCTGGAGTCAGCGGGCTACTTTTTGTTAATGAACTATGGTTTTGTGGATCTGCCCAACCTCGAGTAATAATATTATCCGTAATCTTTGCTCTCTTTTCTTCGTTCCAAGGCAATGATACTAACCAAACAGAAAGATTAGCTGCTGGCTTACTACTCGCTAATTTTATAGTGATTTTTGCCTCCCCAGAAATATGGATATCTTCAGTTAACTTAGGGCTTAGATATAACAATCTGTGCTTTGAAGATTCTATTTTTGCTAAATCAGATCCAGAAAAAGAATAATCATCTACTAATGTTTCAGTCTTTATTTTCTTTGGTTTTATCGTACTTAAGGAGCCATTTCTTGGAGCTCCTGAATTAAGGTAAAGTGTCACAGGGGAAGCCTCTGGATTTGGATACTCAGCATATGGTGTTGGATCATTTTGTGTATCATTTTCCCTAACAATCCATGAACGAGGGTCTTGCTCAACACCATTTTTAATTCCATGTAAGTAACGTGTAAACCATCTATTCATCATTTTCATTGGTGGTGGGCCACCATGACCATTTTGATGGTAATAAATTTGCGCTGGAAGTCCCATTTTTTTTGCCCTCTTATATATTCTATAACTATGTTCAGGCATTACATTCCAATCGTTAAAGCCATGTGACATTAATAATGCTGCCTTCATAGGTTTCATATCATTTAAATAATCACGCCCTGCCCAAAAATCATTATAATCACCAGTAGCCCTATCCATTCCTTCCTTCATTTCTTTATCTCTTACTGTAGCATTATTGTATGGTCGTTTTTCCTCATTACCACTGTGAATAAAATCGTATAACACATCAATATCCTCTCCTAAATACCCTCCAGGAGACCTTACTAAACCATTCGATCTATAATAGTGATAATACGAAGTATTTGGTGCTATAGGAATAATCGCTTCTAACCCTTCTACTCCTGTTGTCGCAGCTGCCAATGGAATTGTTCCGTTATACGAGGTACCTGTCATCCCTACTTTTCCAGTTGACCAAAATGCAGTAACCACTTCGTTACTATCAATAGCCTTATATCCTTTTATTCTTCCACAAAGCCAATCAATAACAGCTTTTGGAGCTAGAGATTCATTATCACCACCAACTGTTGGTGCCCCTTGTGATAATCCTGTTCCTGGTGAAGATGAATGTACAACAATATACCCTCTTGGCACCCATTTTTTAATATGAGAGTTTGAAATGATTGGACGTTTACCCAAGCGTCTTACTTCTGGATGTACTCGTTCTTTTTCTTTCTCTCCAATTTCATGTTTCACATCCCAAAACAAGCCTTTTACATCTCCTGCAACACCTGCGAAATAAGGACTAGACACATAAATTATTGGAAGCTTTAAACCTTCTGTTTCTGTTTGTTCCGGTCTAGTAACCGCTACATGCATTCTATCTAATTTCCCATCACCATCGGTATCAAATTCAGTTTCTACCCACAAATCATTTCGAATCCATTTTTCTTCATCAGAAAAACCAGGAACAATTTGAGCTTCACCATCTTTAAAAAATGGAAGTGATGTAATCGTCTTTATACTTTCTTGTGCATTTACTTTGAATATAAGCATTCCTAAAATTAGAATGCAAATTTTAGGATTAAATACAAATTTTATCATTAGTAGAGTCTTTTATTGATTATAGAAGTAGTGCATTTTACTAACACAATAAAATACGTACTTATGAGTTTGCCAACGAAAATAAGAATTTCAAAGAATCTTTACCGTTAAAAATTTCCCAATATTTTACCCAGGTGCTATACTAAATTATCCCATAAAAAAATGAGATAACTAAAACTAGTTACCTCATTTTATAAATTTTACCAGCTATTGGTTTTACTCTTTAGGATTACCTTAGAACAAAATAATGGTCGTTAATTCACACCTAGAAATTTGTCTACTTGAATATCTAATTTAAAGTGATAATGCCCCAGCCTCAGCTACCATATGATCATTCTCTACAGAGCTTCCACTTACTCCTATTGCGCCAATAATTTGACCTGCTTCATTTTTTATGGGAACTCCTCCAGGAAAAGTTATTAGCCCATTATTAGAATGTTCAATATTAAATAAAGGACTTCCTGGCTGCGATAGCTCACCTATAACTCCTGTATTCATATCAAAATAACGTGCCGTCTTAGCTTTTTTAATTGAAATATCTAAGGATCCTAGCCACGCTCCATCCATACGCCCAAAAGCAACTAAATTTGCCCCTGCATCAACTATTGCTATGTTCATTTTTGTATCCAAAGCTATTGACTTTTCTTTTGCTACTCCAATAATTTTTTCTGCTTGCGCTAATGTAATATTCATATAATATATTTTTAAAGATTTATTTTAAACTATACCGCAAATTTACTATACTAATACACTAAACTAGTTACTCATTCAGCTCATAAACTTATGATAAAAGTTCATTTATGTTTAACTATATCTTTGGGACTAATTCCGAATTTATTTTTAAAAGAAATACTAAAATTAGAAAGGTTATTATACCCTAGATCTAAATAAATCTCTGAAGGTTTTAACTTATCAATAATCAATCTATTTTTTGCTTCCTGAAGTCGCTTATTTAGAAGCCATTTACCTGGTGTGGTATTATATTCCTTTAAA
>Ga0105354_1000716_pt1 | contig 20443 bp, 15 predicted proteins | sample GOMGulsemesocosm_FD_83658 | JGI IMG/M metagenome (GOLD analysis project Ga0105354, IMG submission 83658) | Methane-oxidizing microbial communities from mesocosms in the Gulf of Mexico - GOM9B Gulf of Mexico | ecosystem: Environmental > Aquatic > Marine > Cold seeps | place: USA: Gulf of America...
TAAATTAAGTTCTATTTTTACATACATTAACATGTACTACAACAAGAGTATTATAGAATCTAAATACGACAACAAAACTGTAAAAGCCTGGATAGGAGTTGCTGAAAGTACATACAAACTAGGGAAAGGAAAATCAGCTAGACTTGAGTTGCAACATCTTTCTACCAATGATGACGCAAATAACTGGCTTGGAGGAACAGCAGAGTTTTTCTTAAGCTCTAAATTTGGTGTTTATTTTAACGACTCTTTTAATTATGAAGAAAGTAAAGAAACTGAAAATTATAAAATACACTTCTTTAATGCAGGAGGAAGTTACACAAGTAACATTAAAAACACGAACTACAGGGTGGCTTTAAACTACGGTAGACAACGCGGTGGATTACTATGTGTAGGAGGGGTATGTAGACCTGTAAGTAAAAACACTGGAGTTACAGTTAACTTAGCTGTGTCTTTCTAAAAAAATAAACTTAATAAATAAAAAGAGCTATCAAATTGATAGCTCTTTTTTTATGGTTTATATTTAATTGGTAAATAGACGACCTTTTTTGTTTCAAAAAAATCTTCTTCAAAAAAATCCGTTAAATTCGTTAATTGTACAGACTGAAATAAGGACAATTCTTCTGTCAAATCCCCTCCTTTTAAATAAAAAATTCCATTTCTAACATCATGATTCTGCTCTTTTTTTATCTTTTTCCTTACCCATCCTACAAAATCCGTCATATTAGTTACCGCTCTACTCACTATAAAGTCATACTTAGCATCAACCAAATGTGCACGAGTCTGTTCTACCTTTACATTAGTTAACCCTAAAGCATCAACCACCCCTTGAACAACTTTTAACTTCTTTGCAATAATATCAATTAAATGAAATTGCACATCAGGATATAAAATTGCTAATGGCACTCCCGGAAAACCTCCTCCAGTACCTACATCAAGTATTGACGCCCCTGAATTAAATTTAACGACTTTTGCTATCCCTAAAGAATGTTGTACATGCCTAACATACAACTCATCAATATCTTTCCTTGAAATTACATTTATTTTACTATTCCAATCCTTATACAAATCTTCCAATTGGGCAAACTGATTTAATTGCGATTTAGTCAAATCAGGAAAATATTTAATTATTTCTTCCATTTAAAATACTATTTGGCCGTAAAATTAGTTAATAATTTTAGTAATTCTTAAACTTAAACAAGCAATTAAACAATTATATTAATAAATTTGCATAAATAATAAACCTCAATTTCAACATAATGAATCCTACAATAAAATTTTCAAGAGTTGATTCTGCTAAGTTTTTCAAAACTTTAAACAAAAGAGTAAACTCCTATTTTAAAGAAAACGGAATAAAGAAAACAGGTAACTGGAAACTATACATTAAAACTATAATAATGTTTTCTTTGTTTCTAACTCCAATGGTATTAATCCTAACCCTTAACTTACCTACATGGTTACAATTATTTTTTGTAGTCATCATTGGTGTAGGAATGGCAGGCGTAGGTATGAACGTAATGCACGATGCAAACCACGATGCTTTTTCTAGCAAAAAATGGGTTAATAAACTAATGGGAAGTAGCATATACATTTTAGCAGGGAACGTATACAATTGGCAAGTACAACATAATGTTTTACATCATACTTACACTAATATACAAGGCCATGATGAAGACATTGATGCCGGTAGAATTATTCGTTTTTCGCCGCATTCAAAATGGTATAAAATACACCAATATCAAAAATACTATTCTTTTGCACTTTATGGGTTACTGACATTAAATTGGGCTATCACTACAGATTTCATTCAAACATATAAATACTTGAAAAGAAAACTGTCCTATGGAAAAGCCCCAAGTGCAGCAACTCAATGGACAAAATTAATTATCAGCAAAATAGTCTACTATTCATTATGGGTAGTTTTACCGCTATTTTTAGGTTTTGCATGGTGGGAAGTTTTAGTCGGATTTGTAGTAATGCACTATACCGCTGGAATCATTTTAAGTGTTATTTTTCAATTAGCACATGTAATGCCTAACACAGACACACCAGCACCAGACGAAAGTGGAAACATGAAAAACACATGGGCGATACATCAATTATTTACTACTTCAAATTTTGCCCCTAAAAATTGGTTAGTTAGTTTTTATACTGGCGGATTAAATCATCAGGTAGAACATCATTTATACTCGAATATTAGTCATATTCATTATAAAAAAATAGCAAAAATAGTTAAGCAAACCGCACATGAATTTAGCTTACCCTACAACGAATACAAAACTATGGGTAGAGCAATAATTGAGCACTACAATCAATTAAGCCACCTAGGAAAAAAACCTGTTACTACATAAACACATTAAAAACTATTTACATATTTTTAGCTTCAAACACCAACATGAAACCACTTTCAGACAGAATTAACAGCTTACCTATATCTCAAACTTTAGCAATGGCTGCCAAAACCAGAGAATTAAGAAACGAAGGAAAAGATATTATCGGACTTAGCTTGGGTGAGCCAGATTTCAACACTCCAAATTTCATCAAAGAAGCTGCAATACAAGCTATAAATGACAATTACAATTCTTACACCCCGGTAGATGGTTATTTAGAATTAAAAGAAGCTATCTGTAGAAAATTTAAAAGGGACAACAAATTAAACTACACTCCTAATCAGGTTGTGGTTTCAACCGGAGCAAAGCAATCTATCGCCAATATTGCAATGGTACTACTTAACCCTGGTGATGAAGTTTTACTTCCTGCTCCTTATTGGGTTAGCTATTCTGCAATTGCCACTTTAGCTGAAGCAACATATAAAGAAATACCATCTTCTATTGATAGTGATTTCAAAATTACTCCAGAACAATTAGAAGCAGCTATAACACCAAAAACTAAACTAATATTCTTTAATTCACCTAACAATCCAAGCGGGTCAAAATACACCGAAAAAGAATATTTAGCATTAGCTGAGGTATTAAAAAAATATCCAAATATTTTTATCCTTTCTGATGAAATTTACGAACACATCAATTATGAAGGAGAGAATTTTAGCTTTGCCAGAATAACAGAATTATACGATCGTACGATTACCGTTAACGGTGTTGCAAAAGCGTTTGCAATGACTGGATGGAGAGTTGGCTATATCGGAGCACCTGAATGGATTGCCAAAGCGTGTACTAAAATGCAAGGACAAATAACCTCAGGAACAAATTGTATTGCACAAAGAGCTACAATAGCTGCTCTTGACGCACCAGTAAATAAAATACAATACATGGTTGATGAGTTTAAATCAAGACGCGACATTGTTATTGACTTATTGAACGAAATTAAAGGAATTAAAACAAATACTCCTAATGGGGCTTTTTACCTTTTCCCTGATGTATCATATTTTTTTGGAAAAACAATAAATGGAAACACAATAAACAATGCTTCCGATTTTGCTTTATATTTATTAGAAAAAGCTCATGTTGCTACTGTTACAGGTGATGCTTTTGGAGCACCAAACTGTATTAGGATTTCTTACGCCGCAAGCGAAACACAATTAAGAGAAGCAATGGCACGCATTAAAAAAGCATTAAGCTAAAAACAATAAAAGCTTAAAAAGATAAACCTTCACAACTCTTGGAGTTGTGAAGGTTTTCCATTCCGAAAACTTTATTCATTCAACTATATAGTTCTAGGCACAACTTCACAATTTTACAGAATACCCAATGATAACTATTTTAGGAATAGTCAAGCTTAGTTTACAAACGTGTGCAATGAAACTGTCGTTTTTTACAATTTTGTATAGCTATTTCTTAAGAAATCAACTGGGCCAATTATTCTATTAGAGAACATATAAAACTATTTCACCTGCAATTAATCAAAGTTCAACTTAACTATAGTAAAAAACATCTCTGAAATTGCGTGCGAATTTAATCTTAAAAATTTGAGCCATTTTAACAAGTTCTTTAAATCTCAATATAACATTTCCTCATCTATATACAGGAAGCGGTTTTAAATAATTTAGGAGAAGTATCGCTTATTATGGAGCTATTATATAATTTAACAATCAATACAAATCTTTGGTTCTAGAAAAAGAAATAGGATTAAAAAAATTATTCTACTTTTTGTAGGTAGTTTAGTAAAAACAGACTATCCAGAATCTGTATTTTTCTTTACAACAAGTATTTTTGTAGTTTAACGATTTAATATTGTAAATCAATAATAATAGATTATGTTTATATAACATTTTCATTATTAAAGTGAAAATAGGTGATTATCGGGTTAATTACTTAATTATGAAAGCACTTCTTCGGAGGTGCTTTTTTTTTTACCTACTATTAAAATTAATTAACTTAAATTCAAAGTACTAAAATCAATATTAATACCTTCTCTTAAGTATAAATGATTGATTTCACACATAATTATATGTATTTCAGTTTGGTAATCTCCAAGAAATGTTGTAAATTAATGATTAGTAGTTTTTTGGGGTAAAAAAAGGATAAGCAGAAAATATTTTGTCTATCCTTTTTTTTATAAAAAAACTATTCAAGTAAGTCACATACAACTTTTGAACGTAATCCATAATAAGCATTATTAGAAGAGGGCAAATTTTAAACACGTAAGAATACCCTAAGTTTAAAACTTTCTGTTTTTTAACTACTTAAAAACAAAGAACTATTCAAAAAAACTATTATTACCCAATTAATGCGACAGAACCTTAATCATTTTGGCAATTTTAAGTTCCTAAAAAGTAAATACCAGGCCCTAACTGAAGGCCCACGAATAGCACTTTATAGGTTCCGTTTACTGTTTCATTAAAGAAGTTTTTTTTATTTTTAACTCTAAGGAGTCAATAGAAATTAAAAACCTTTTCAGTAAACCCTAATTATTTATCCCATTTAGATGATACGCAACTCATTATAACCGTCTTTAAGAACTACCTATTACGCCAAAAGAATGGTGTAAACACAATCAAAACTGTAAATAACTCTAACCTTCCTAATAACATTAAAAAAGAACACCACCATTTAGCTAGCTCAGGCAAGTGCCCATAATTAGCCAACGGATTTAACAATCCAAAGGCAGGACCTACATTCCCTAAACTTGACACTGAACCACCAACAGCCGTTTCAAAATCTAATCCTAACATTCCTAACCCTAATGCCCCTATTACAAACAACAACATAAATAAAATGAAGAATGCTAATACATTAAATACAATTTCCTTAGATACCGCTTTAGAATTATATCGTACAGGAATTATGGCATGAGGATGTAACGTCCTTTTAAATTCTAACAATGCATTTTTCACCATTACTAAATGCCGTACAACTTTTACGCCTCCAGAAGTAGATCCTGCAGACCCACCAACAAACATTAATCCAAAAAAGAATACTGATAAAAAAGGAGTCCAGCTTGTGAAATCAGCTGTAACAAAACCAGTAGTAGTAACTACAGAAACTACCTGAAATAAAGAATGTCTAAATGAGCTTTCCCACTCCCCTAACACCTGTGAATGGTATTCAGAAACCGGAACATTTGCAGTATAATACACCACTAGAGTACACATTACAGCAAAAAGAACCATACAGACACTATAAAACTTAAACTCTTCATCCTTTATTATCTTTTGAACCTTCCCTTTAAAAGCGAAATAACTCAATACAAAGTTGGTTCCCGCCAAAAACATAAAAACAATGATGATGTACTGAATCATAGGATTATCATTCCAATAAGCCACACTCAGGTTTTTAGTAGAAAAACCTCCCGTTGATAACGTTGCTAAAGAATGATTCATTGCATCAAAAAGATTCATTCCAGCTAACTTTAGAAGCACTGTTTCTGCAATTGTATACCCAACATAAATTAACCATAATCGTTTTGCAGTATCGGTTATTCTTGGATGTAGTTTATCGGCACTAGGACCAGGAGCTTCCGCTGCAAACAACTGCATTCCACCTATCCCTAACAATGGTAATATTGCTACCGCCAAAACAATGATTCCCATTCCACCAATCCAGTGTGTCATACTTCTCCAAAACAACACTCCTTTCGGTATAACCTCTATATCACTTAAAATTGACGCTCCAGTAGTAGTATAACCAGACATTGTTTCAAAAAAAGCATTGGTAAAACCAGGAATAGCATTAGTAAATAAGTATGGTAATGTTCCTGAAAAAGTAACCAACAGCCAACCGAAGGTAACAACAATATACCCTTCTCGTTTTTTTAATTCTTTCTTATGATTTTTAGTAACCCACATCAACAAACCACCAATTGCCAATGTCACTAAACCAGCAAGAGATACATCAAGCGTTACCCCATCATCATACAGGAAACTTATCAATGCTGCCAATAGCATAAAACCACTGTTAAACAACAGTAATAAGCCCATAATATGAATGATAATTTTTGTGTTTAGTTTTTTCACAGGATACTTATATCAATTATAAAAATAAATTTTCCACTTTTGATATTGCTCTAGGTAAACAACAAACAACAACTTTGTCTTCTGCTTGAATCTTAAAATCTCCTAATGCTATCAATCCTTCTTCTCCTCGTATTATTCCACCAATAATTGCTGATCTTGGAAAGTTTAAATCTTTAATATGTTTGTTACAAACTTTAGAACTTGACTTTACCTCAAACTCTAACAACTCTGCATTTAAATTATTTAATTGAGTCACCGCTACAACATCTCCTTTTCGAATGTATCGGAATATTGCATTTGCCGCAATTAGCTTTTTATTCACCAACGTGTCAACCCCTATAGATTGTGATAATTGGAAGTAATCAATATTTTCAACCAAAGCCACGGTTCTTTTCACCCCTTTTGACTTTGCCATCAAACAGGACATGATATTTGTTTCAGAATTTCCTGTAACTGCTACAAAGGCATCCATTTCGTCAATATTTTCTTCATCCAAAAGATCAACATTTCTTCCGTCCGCATTAATGACTAATGCTCCTAAAAGATTATCAGCCAACTCAAAAGCTCTATTTTTATTTTTCTCTATTAACTTCACATTAAACTTATGATCACATAAGCTTTTTGCTGTTTTTTCACCGATACTACTCCCCCCAAGAATCATCACGTCTTTTACAGATTCTTTAACTTTTCCTGAAAGCCTGTATAACTCCTCAACTCCTCCTGAACAAGTAATAAAATACACTTGATCATTTTCTTTAAAAATAGTATCTCCTCTAGGTATTACAGTATACTGAGTTCCATAACGCTGAATTGCTATAGGTACAAAATGAATTTTAGGAAGAATTCCCGCAGCTTCTTTCACTGACTTTCCCACAAAAGATGCATTTCTAGAAAGATTTAGGCCGAGCATTGTTAATGCACCATCTTCAAATTCAAATCGCTCATTAAAAGCTGATTCATTTAAAAGTGATTCTATTTCTGATGCCGCTAATGATTCTGGAGAAATTAACTCATCAATCCCTAACTTTGAAAACTGAATCGCGTCTTTATGCTCAATAAATTCTGAATTGGAAATCCTAGCAATTGTTTTTTTTACCCCTAACTGCTTTGCTAAAACACAAACTGTAATATTTGTTGTTTCAGAAGATGTAACAGATATTAACAAATCTGAATTAGCTACATTAGCATCCTTCAATACTGCTAAAGAAGTAGCATCTCCTTTAATTACTCTAATGTCTAGATGGTTATCTGCATAAGACAAATTTTCTTTATCACAATCTATTAATGTAATATCCTGTGCCTCATAGGAAAGTAATTTAGCTAAGTGAAAACCTACTTCTCCAGCACCAGCGATAATTATTCTCATCAGTTTTTATTTTATTTTGGGATGGTATAACTATTAGCTACACCATTACTGCTTAGTCTCTAAACATAATTACAAAGATAAATTTATTTTAAAAGAAAAACTAACTTTTCAGCATTCCTCACGTTCATTACTTGCTTTGGCCTCCTTGATTTTGTATTTTCGCTCAAATTTCAAAGGATGCCTAAAAACATAACACCATATAAGAATTCAGGTCTTGGCAAAAAAGAACAAGTAACCAAAATGTTTGATACTATCTCACAAGAATACGATGGTTTAAACAGGGTTATTTCTTTTGGCATTGACCAAAAATGGAGAAAAAATGTAGTAGAAATAGTCAACAGTATTACTCCTAACAACATTTTAGATATTGCCACAGGTACTGGAGATTTAGCAATTATGTTTGCAGAAAATACCAAAGCTAATAAAATTATTGGATTGGATATTTCAGAAGGAATGTTAAATGTCGGCAGAGATAAAATTCGCAATAAAAATCTGGATAATAGAATTGAGATGATCATTGGTGATTCAGAAAAACTACCTTTTAATGATAATTCCTTTGATGCAATTACCGTTTCTTTTGGCGTAAGAAATTTCGAATCTTTAGAAACTGGATTATCTGAAATATTACGGGTATTAAAACCTCAAGGAAAATTTGTAATTCTTGAAACTTCAGTGCCTACAAAATTCCCTTTTAAACAAGGCTATTTATTTCACTCAAACATCTTACTCCCATTAATCGGAAAACTCTTTTCAAAAGATAAAAAAGCATATGGATATCTGTCTGAATCCGCTAATAATTTTCCTTATGGTGAGCAATTGAACAATATTTTAAGAAAAGTTGGGTTTATAGATGTTCAAGACCACCCACAAACCTTTGGTGTTGCATCAATCTATACTTCAAGTAAGCAGTAAATTAGTAGTCAATGAAAAAAATAGTCACATTAATTTTATTAATAAGTTTCGCACATTCATCCTATGGGCAGCTATTCAGTAAGGAGCGAATTAAGAATCGTGAAAACTGGGACAAAAAACTATTAACCTATGGATACTACCTTGGATTTAACAGCCTAGATTTTAAATTCCAATACAAAACTGACAATCACAAAGATATTTCGGTAAAATCTGCTACCGGTTTTAATGTTGGACTTATAGGTAATTTACGCTTAACCAATCACTTCGACTTGCGTTTTGAACCAGGACTAAGCTTTACAACAAGAACGTTAACTTATCCTGAATCATATACCACACCTACTGATGATTTTACAAACATCTCTAATTCTGAACGTATTGTAAAATCTACCTATGTATATTTACCACTACTTTTAAAAATAAGCACTAAAAGAATAAACAATTTTAAACCTTTTTTACTTACAGGTGCCTCTGCAGCACTTAATTTATCTAGTAACGAAAAAAGTCTAGATGATAATTCAGCAGGCAAATTTAGAATGACAAGTAACCCTAGCTTTATGGAGTTAGGCTTTGGAATAGATTTTTACTTACCTTATTTTAAATTTACTCCATCTATCAGAGGAGTATTTGGTCAAGGTGACGAATTAGTAAGAGATAAAGATTCTAATAGCCCGTGGACAGGAAATATTAGTAAAATGCAAACTAGAGGGTTCTTTATTAACTTTACAGTGCAATAGTTTTTCGTTTAAATTCACTTAAAACTATTGATGTTGCCATAGCTACATTTAAACTTTCTGTTTTTTGAACATCCCCAAATTTAGGTATGGTAATTTTTTGAGTTATCAATTTTTCAACCCCTTCAGATATTCCATTAGCTTCGTTTCCTAAAACTATAATTCCTGAGGTAGAATTCACATTATCTGAATACAAATTATCCCCTTCCATAAAAGTTCCAAAAACGGGTATTTCTCTTTTCTCAGAAAGATATTTCTCTAAATTTAAATATGTAATATTTACCCTTGTTAATGACCCCATAGTTGCTTGAACCACCTTAGGATTATAACAATCAACTGTTTCAGAATTACAAACTAAATCCGCCACACCAAACCAATCACACAATCTAATAATAGTACCCAAGTTTCCTGGATCACGTACATTATCCAGTGCCACTAACAACTTAGAATCATCTATTTCATCAACCCTATTGATTTTAAAAACTGCCAAAGCAGAATTAGTGTTTTTTAAGAAACTAATTTTCCTAAGTTCCTCCTCAGTAACTAAAATTTGATTATTTTCAGAAACGGTATTAAAAACTTTAGTTGTATACAAATGCTTCAATACATATGATGAATTTAAAAACTCATTAATTGTTTTTATACCCTCAACAACAAACAATTGATGTTGTAAACGGTACTTTTTTTGCTTCAAACTCGTTATTAATGTGATTCTGCTTTTGCTTAACATTCAAATAATGTATTTTTGAATTTAATTCTAACTATCTATTGAAATACTTTTCAGCAAAAATATCATTTATTATGGTAATATCTACCATTTTATTTTCTTGTAGTGTTACAAAAAACCTAGAAGAAGGGGAATATTTCCTTACCGATAATAACATTACAATTAATGAAGAAGATAATAAAGATGATATCATTACAAACCTTATAAAACCAAAACCTAACAGTCTTTTTCTAGGGTATCCTTTACGCTTAAAAATACATAACTTCGCTAATAAAAACCCCGATTCTACTTTTATTCATTGGTTAAAAAGAAAACCTAAAAGAGAAAAACACTTACACAGTTTATTATCAAAGAAACAAACTATTAAACTTCAAAGAGCTTATACAGGTATCAATAATTGGCTTAAAAAGTCTGGTGAAGCACCTGCATTAATTGACTCTTCTAAAATAAACTCAAGTATTAAAAACATCAACAAGTACCATCAACAAAATGGCTGGCTTGATGCACATACTAATTACAAAATAAATTATCACAGCAACAAAAAAGGTGAAGTAAATTACACTATAGAAACCGGCGAACCCTATATCATTGACTCCATCAGCCAACAGATAGACTCTAAAGTTGTTGACTCAATATACAACATCCATAAAATTAATTCCTATATAAAAACAAATACCCAATATAGAGATCAATATTTAGTAAAGGAACGAGAGCGCATAACAACCATTATGAGAAACTCAGGGCTATATACATTTGAAAAAGAAAGTATTTACATTGAAAACGGGATAGATTCAATAAAAAAAACTGATTGGGTAGATATTTTTATTAATAACAAAAAAGTCAGAAACCAAGACAGCACTTATTACGAGCCTTATAAAATTTACAATATTAGCGAAGTAAATGTGTTTACTGATTTTAACTATCAAAACAAAGCAAAATCAATAACAGACTCTACCACATACAATAACCATAATTTTTATAGTTTTAACAAACTACGTTTTAAACCAAAAGCATTATCAGATGTCATTTTCATAAAACCAAATTCTATTTATAAGGACAATGACAAAAAACTTACTCTAACTCAACTCAATAATTTAAAAACATTTAAATACCCTGATATTAAATACCTTCTTGATGCTCGAGATTCTACCAACACCAGCTTAATTGCAAATATCCTATTAACTCCTTTAAAAAAGTTTGAATTAGAATATAGTTTAGATGCACTACATAATGACATCCAAAACGTAGGACTGTCATTAAGCACATCAATACTAGCTAGAAATGTTTTTCGTGGTGCTGAAAATTTAGAACTTGCATTTAGAGGGTCGATTGGTGCTTCTAAAGATGGTGCTGACAGAGAAGACCAGTTTTTTGATATTCGAGAATTTGGAGCAGATCTAAAACTTTCTTTTCCAAGAATACTTTTCCCCATAAATACCTCCAAAATAATCCCTAAAATAATGTCACCCACTACTAGAGTTAGCTTTGGCGCAAGTACACAAACAAACATTGGATTAGACAAGACAACATTTACGGGGGTACTCAACTACAGTTGGTTCTCTTCTGCTACGGTTACAAATCGTTTAGACCTGTTCAATACACAATTTGTCAACAACCTAAATCCAGGAAGATACTTTGAAATTTACAACAATTCCTATAATAAACTAAACTCAATAGCCATTAACTCTGAATATACCGACAATAACCTTTCCATTCCTTCAGGAACCAATTTATTTATTACCGATGTAATAAATAACAATTTACCACCAATTGTTAATTCACAAATATCTGCTACTGAAAAACAAGAAATAAGAAACATTGAAGAAAGAAGACAACGGTTAACGGAAAATAATTTAATTTTCACTACAAATTATTCTTATACAAAAAACACAAGAACAAGTATTATAGACAATAATTTTAATAGAATAGGCGTTAAATTAGAACTTGCAGGTAACACGCTATCAACACTCTCAAACGCCTTAGGATTAAACAAAAACAGTAATGATCGGTATGAACTGTTTAATGTAGCTTACTCACAATACGTAAAAACAGAATTAGATTACATTAAATACTGGGAGCTCCCTAACAACAACACATTCGCCCTAAGGAGTTTCTTTGGAATCGCAATTCCTTACGGAAATTCAAATTCTATTCCATTTTCACGAAGTTTCTTTGGCGGCGGGAGTAATGACAATAGAGCCTGGGATGCCTATAGCTTAGGTCCTGGTATTAGTGGTGGTAAAAACGAATTCAATGAAGCTAACATGAAAATTGCATTAAATGCAGAGTTTCGCTATACCTTTTTTGGCGATTTAAAAGGAGCCTTTTTTATTGACGCTGGAAACATCTGGAACGTTCTTGACAATGAAGAAGATCCTGAATACAAATTTGAAAACCTGAAGGATTTAAGTGAACTGGCCATAGGTTCAGGAATGGGGTTTCGATATGATTTTAGCTTTTTCATCTTACGTTTTGATATTGGTTTTAAAACCTATGAACCCTATCTTGAAAACAAAAAATGGCTTCGGAATTACAACTTCAGAAATGCTGTTTATAATGTTGGAATAAATTATCCTTTTTAACAATAGTAATTTTATTACATTTGTATTCTATTTTTTAAGAAACACACAATTAATAATGAATCACAATATAAAACCAGGAGTAGCAACAGGAAAAGAAGTCCAAGAAATTTTTGCTTACGCAAAAGCAAAAGGCTTTGCCTTACCCGCTGTTAATGTAGTAGGATCGGATAGTGTTAATGCTGTTATGGAAACTGCTGCTGCAGTAAATTCACCAGTAATTATACAATATTCAAATGGTGGAGCTCAGTTTAATGCCGGAAAAGGGTTGAGTAATAAAAATGATGTTGCTGGTATTTTAGGTGCTATTTCAGGCGCCAAACACGTTCATTTATTAGCTGAAGCATATGGGGTCCCTGTAATTTTACATACTGATCATGCTGCTAAAAAATTACTCCCCTGGATTGATGGTTTATTAGATGCAGGTGAAAAACATTTTGCAGAAACCGGGAAATCTTTATATAGTTCACACATGATTGACCTATCTGAAGAACCTTTAGAAGAAAATATTGAAATCTGTAAAAAATATCTTGCTCGTATGAGCAAAATAGGAATGACTTTAGAAATAGAGTTAGGCATTACAGGTGGTGAAGAAGACGGTGTTGACAATACAGATGTAGATATTTCTAAACTATATACTCAGCCTGAAGAAGTCGCATATGCATATGAGGAGTTAATGAAAATTAGTGATCAATTTACTATTGCCGCTGCTTTCGGAAATGTTCATGGCGTATATAAACCAGGTAATGTAGTATTGACTCCAAAAATTTTGAAGAACTCTCAAGACTACATTCAAAAGAAATACAATACAGAAGCGAATCCTATAAATTTTGTGTTTCATGGTGGTTCGGGATCAACAGTTGAAGAAATTAGAGAATCCATCACCTATGGAGTAATCAAGATGAATTTAGACACTGATATGCAATTTGCATTTACTGAAGGTGTACGTGATTACCTTATAGAAAAACAAGAGTATGTTAAAAAACAAATAGGTAACCCTGAGGGAGATGAATTGCCAAACAAGAGATATTATGACCCTCGTAAATGGCTTAGAGAAGGTGAAAAAACTTTCATTACTAGATTGAAAAAATCTTTCGAGGATTTAAATAACATAAACACATTATAAACTGCTATAACAGTTTTATTTAACAAGAAAAGATATGGCTTGGTTTAAAAGAAAAGAAAAAGGAATTCAGACATCAACAGATGAAAAAAGAGATACTCCTAAAGGATTGTGGTACAAATCTCCTACTGGAAAAATAGTTGACGCAGAAGAGTTAGCTAATAACTTCTACGTAAGCCCTGAAGATGGATACCATGTAAGAGTTGGAAGTAATGAATATTTCGAAATACTTTTTGACGATAATAAATACCAAGAGTTGAATGAAAATTTAACGTCAAAGGATCCATTAAAATTTGAAGACAAAAAGAAATACACCGATCGTTTAAAAGACGCTCAAAAAAAAACCAACCTAAAAGATGCTGTCAGAACAGCAGTAGGAAAATCTAAAGGTAAAGACATTGTTGTCGCATGTATGGACTTTAGTTTTATTGGAGGATCAATGGGATCGGTAGTTGGAGAAAAAATTGCACGTGCTGCAAATTATTCTTTAGAGAACAATATTCCATTCATGATTATTTCAAAATCTGGTGGTGCACGTATGATGGAAGCTGCTTTATCTTTAATGCAGTTAGCCAAAACTTCATCTAAATTAGCACAACTTGCTGAAGCTAAAATACCATACGTTTCACTATGTACCGATCCAACTACAGGAGGTACTACAGCTTCTTTTGCAATGTTAGGTGATGTTAACATTTCTGAACCAGGAGCTTTAATCGCTTTTGCTGGCCCAAGGATTGTAAAAGACACCACGGGTAAGGAATTACCCGACGGATTCCAAACCGCAGAATTTGTATTGGATCATGGTTTCCTGGATTTTATCACACCAAGAGCAGTATTAAAAGATAAGCTTAACTTGTATTTGGATTTAATTCAAAATAATGAAATAAGAGCTTAACATAAAAAGAGCCTCACAGTGTGGGGCTCTTCTTATTAAGTTCTACTCAAAAACCTTCTTTAACACGTAATCCCTTCGTAATTTATAACAAGGATACACAATTTAAATATCGAAATATCACATTCAACTCTATTCACAAATAAATAATATATACGCAACCATCTGAAAGTATTAAGGTTGCTTCATTACCACATAGTGTATTGTAATAATAGTACTATTTCATTACAATTCTATAATAGCACTTACTAAAAATTACAGGCAAGCTCTCTTCGCAAAGCTTCAAGAACTTCTTCTGAACGAGTATTTCCATTCCTAAATATTGTGATTCTGTTTCCCGTAATCAAAAACACATTATCACTCCAGTTCTCTAAACTATAACCTTCTACCTAACTAACCGACAGACTACTATTGTAAAAAACATTTAATCATGTTACAACAATAGCTACAATAAAAATAGATTTCAGGTTTATCACTAACATTGTTTTGCCTTTATGAGAATAGAAATGACACCTGATTACCGATATAATAACACTCAATAGAGCTTAATTACGACACATTTGATTTCCCATATCACATCAATACCCTTCTTAAATAATTATTTGCTCTCTGCTTTTTCTCTTTATTTACATTAAAACCTTATTGACATATCTAAAATATATCTTATATTTGCGGCTTGGTATGAAATACATATCAATTGCATAACAATCATTTAAAATAAATATTAGCATGTTATTAACTAAAGAAGCAAAAGCAGAAATTTTCGCAAAACACGGAGGTGATGCAAAAAACACTGGTTCTGCAGAAGGGCAAATTGCTCTATTCACAGAAAGAATTAACCACTTAACTGAGCACTTAAAAAAGAATCGTAAAGATTATAACACTGAGCGTTCATTAGTAATGTTAGTAGGAAAAAGAAGAAGCCTACTTGACTATTTAACTAAGAAAGATATTTTAAGATATCGTGCGATTGTTAAGGAATTAGGATTAAGAAAATAATCAAAAAAGAGAGGCTTTACGCCTCTCTTTTTCTTTTAAAACTAAACCACTAATTTAGTTTTAAATACATAACGAAGAAGCGAAAATTATAGTTTTTCATTGGAGTACAACTACTACAACAACACAACAACCAATGTTTAATTAAGTATTAAAAAAATTATGATTCCAAAAGTTTTTAGAGAGGTCATTGACCTAGGAGATGGAAGAGAAATTTCTATCGAAACCGGAAAATTAGCAAAACAAGCACATGGTTCTGTTGTTCTACAAATGGGAAAGGCAATGCTTTTATGTACTGTAGTTTCTAACTACAAACAAAGCCCTGTCGACTTTTTACCCTTAACAGTTGACTACAGAGAAAAATTTGCTGCAGCAGGTCGTTACCCAGGTGGTTTCTTCAAAAGAGAAGCAAGGCCTAGTGACGGTGAAATATTAACAATGCGTTTAGTAGACCGTGTTTTACGCCCGTTATTCCCTAAAGATTATCACGCAGATACGCAAGTGATGATTCAGTTAATGTCTCATGACGAAAACGTTATGCCAGATGCATTAGCAGGTTTTGCAGCATCAGCAGCTATTCAATTAAGCGACCTTCCTTTTGAATGTCCAATTTCAGAAGTACGTGTTGCAAGAGTTAACGGAGAGTTTGTAATAAACCCTAGCAGAACGCAATTAGCAGCGGCAGACATTGATATGATGATTGGAGCTTCAGCTGATTCAGTTATGATGGTTGAAGGTGAAATGGATGAGTGTAGTGAAGAAGAAATGGCAGAAGCTATTAAGTTTGCACACGAAGCTATTAAAGTTCAATGTGCTGCTCAAGTACGTTTAGCTGAAGCTTTCGGAAAGAAAGAAACTCGTGAGTATGAAGCAGAAGCATCTAACGATGAGTTAGCCGATAATATTCATAAGCTTGCATATGATAAATGCTACGCCATCGCTAAAAAAGGAACTTCTAAAGCAGAACGTTCAGCAGCTTTTTCTGAAGTAAAAGACGAAGTAATAGCTTCATTTACTGAAGAAGAATTAGCAGAATATGGTGATTTAGTTGGAAAATATTTCAACAAAGCACAAAAAACAGCTATTAGAGAATTAACACTATCTGAAGGATTACGTTTAGACGGTAGAAAAACTGTTGATATCAGACCTATCTGGTGCGAAATAGACTACTTACCATCAACACACGGTTCTTCAATATTTACTAGAGGGGAAACTCAAGCATTAGCTACAGTAACTTTAGGAACATCTAGAGAAGCAAACAAAATAGACATGCCAACTCATGAAGGTGAAGAAACATTCTATTTACACTATAACTTCCCTCCATTCTGTACAGGTGAAGCAAGACCATTAAGAGGTACATCTCGTAGAGAAATTGGTCATGGTAACTTGGCTCAACGTGCATTAAAAGGAATGATTCCTGCCGACTGCCCTTACACCGTAAGAGTTGTATCTGAAGTATTAGAATCTAACGGTTCTTCTTCTATGGCTACAGTTTGTGCTGGAACAATGGCAATGATGGATGCTGGTATTGAAATGAAAAAACCTGTTTCTGGTATCGCAATGGGATTAATTTCTGATGGTGATCGTTACGCTGTATTATCTGATATTTTAGGTGATGAAGATCACTTAGGAGATATGGATTTTAAAGTTACAGGAACTGCTGACGGGATTACTGCTTGTCAGATGGATATTAAAGTAAAGGGATTGTCATACGAAATTTTAGTAAATGCATTAAAACAAGCTCGTGACGGTCGTTTACATATCTTAGGTAAATTAACTGATACAATTGCTCAACCAAACGCTGACGTAAAATCTCACGCCCCTAAAATGGTTACTAGAGTGATTGCTAACGAATTTATTGGTGCATTAATTGGACCTGGAGGAAAAGTAATTCAAGAATTACAAAAAGCTACAGGATGTACAATTGTTATCAATGAAGACCCTGTTACCGAAGAAGGAATTGTTGAAATTTTAGGTACTGGACAAGAAGGAATTGATGCTGTTTTGGCAAAAATTGACTCTATTACATTCAAACCTAAAGTTGGTAGTGCTTACGAAGTAAAAGTTATTAAAATGCTTGACTTTGGCGCAGTAGTAGAATATGTTGAAGCTCCAGGAAATGAAGTGTTATTACACATTTCTGAATTAGCTTGGGCACGTACTGAAAACGTAACTGATGTTGTAAACATGGGTGATGTATTTGACGTGAAATATTTTGGTAGAGACCCTAAAACTAGAAAAGAAAAAGTTTCTAGAAAGGCCTTATTACCAAGACCTCCAAGAGAAGAGAGAAAACCTGTCGACAAGAAACCAGCTCCTACAAAAGAAGCTTAATCGGTTTTAATTATATTAAGTTAAAAGCGCCTCATACACATGAGGCGCTTTTTTTTGTATCTTTTTCTGATTTTATTTACTCAAATATAGATTGATGATTTTTTATTAAAAACAGCTGTCGTTATTGTATCTTTTTACAATGAAGCATAACAAAAAAGGACAGATATGTGTATGATATATTAACACTACTAAAAACATTAAGAGTTATACAACAGAATGCTTATAAAAATAAATAATCCCATGCACTAACTTTTAAAATTCCAATTGATAATTGGCAAAGAACGCTTATCATTTTTATTCCATAAACCGAATTGAATACCCTTAAAACTTTTAGCATTGTTATATATTCCAATTTGGATACCATTTCCCTTATCTAAAATATAATTTTGAACTCCAATTTGAATTCCGTTAATATAATTTGATGTATTTCCTATCCCAGAAATCATTACCCCATTAGATTTGAATGATTGATTTCCAAAATAACCTATCGACATCAAAACTCCATTCTGTTTTTCAATAAAATTTCCCACTAGTGAAAGTCCAATACCATTCATTCTATATAAATATTGCCCCATAAAACAAGTTGATATCCCGTTAATGTTAACATCACCAAAAGTACCTGTAGAAACATTTACACCACTAATCTTTTCACTCACTTCTTTATTCATCACTTTATTAAATTCATTATCATTTTTTGAAATTGGTGATTGAGGAATAAGTGGAAACAAAACAGATATAACAGATGGCTCTATTCTAATACCATAAGTTCTTGTAAGAGTTGTATCCCTAAGTAACTCCTTAGACATTAAAGCAAACGACATCCCAATAATATCAGTACTCTTACTGTGTGTTGTCCAAATAGGAAAGTAAGCTTTTCGTACACCACCTTGTTTTTGTGCGTAGCTAATTACACAACTAAAAAATACTACTACTAAAATTAAATCTCTCATAACATATAAATTTTAAATTCAATTCAAAATTATTGCTATAATCGCATATTAAAACGCAATAAAAACAAAGTGTAATTTAACTATTTGCGATAATCACAAATAATTAGTATTTTACCATATGTTCCAAGAAGTATTATTATCACAACTAAGTAAAGCATTACCCAACAACACCTCGTTAATTGATGCTGTATCTATTGCTTTAGACATTAGTTACGATGCTGCACACAGGCGAACAAGCTCAAAAAGCAAACTATCATTAACAGAAGGGATACTTCTTGCTAAATATTACAACTTATCCTTAGACATTCTTTTTGGGATTACGGAAGACAATCATGTCTCTGTTAGAAAAACACAAGACATTACTAATGAAGATGAACTTCAATTATATTTCGAAAATTCATATAATTTATTAAATAAATTATTTTCACAGGGAGAAAATCACATATTATACTCCGCTAAAGACATCCCCATTTTTTATACGTTATCTGATTCCCTACTTACTAAATTTAAATATTTTACTTGGTTAAAAATGCTTGATGTAAATTTTAACAATATAATATTTAGCGATTACTCCCCTAAACTGGAAGTTATTATTGCAGCAAAAAAACTTGGAAAAGTTTATGAAAACCTAAATATTACAGAAATATGGGACACAACCACCATTAATAGCACGCTAAAACAAATACATTATTATTATCAATCTAATATTATAACAGTAGATACTGCATTATCATTATGCGGTGAGCTAAGAGCATTAATCAATACCTTATTTGACAAGCTAAATAATCCCAAGGAAAATTATAAGCTGTATTACAACGAGCTATTTTTAATGAATAATAATGTGTTAGTAACTACTCCAACTCAACAATTACTTTACGTTCCTTTTTCAATTTTATCCTATTATGCAACAAGTGACACTATAACTTGTGAAGAAGCTGAGGTTTTTATGAAAAAGCAATTAGACGGTTCTAAACTCTTAAATAGTTCTGGAGAAAAGGAACAACGTAATTTTTTTAACAAAATGAACAATAAAATTACATCTTTAAAAAGACTAATTGAAGCTGACCAAGAATTCAACTACGAATAACTACTTGTAACACACTTAAAAACAACTTGTTAAAGTTATTTTCTTTTTTAATTTTATTTTTGTAACAAAAACAATAAATCATACGTATAACTTAATGCGTAAGCAATATAACAGATAATATTCAGGAGGACACTTAATGAGACAACTAAAAATCACCAAGCAGGTTACTAACAGAGAAACTGCATCTTTAGACAAATATTTACAAGAAATAGGAAAAGTTGATTTAATTACTGCCGATGAAGAGGTAGAATTAGCACAACGAATTAAAGCTGGTGATCAAATTGCATTAGAGAAATTAACAAAAGCGAATCTTCGTTTTGTTGTTTCCGTAGCAAAA
>Ga0105354_1000717_pt1 | contig 20429 bp, 20 predicted proteins | sample GOMGulsemesocosm_FD_83658 | JGI IMG/M metagenome (GOLD analysis project Ga0105354, IMG submission 83658) | Methane-oxidizing microbial communities from mesocosms in the Gulf of Mexico - GOM9B Gulf of Mexico | ecosystem: Environmental > Aquatic > Marine > Cold seeps | place: USA: Gulf of America...
AAGTCGGCTTTTGAGGATGCTGATGTGTTGCTATATATGGTAGAAATTGGAGAAAAAGCTTTAAAAGATGAAGACTTTTTTAATAAAATTGCTCATTCCAAAATACCAGTACTATTATTATTAAATAAGATAGATACTTCTAATCAAGAAATATTAGAAGAACAAGTGCAATATTGGGCAGCTAAAGTTCCTACGGCAGAAATTTATCCAATTTCAGCGTTAGAGAACTTCAATGTGCCAGAAGTGTTTGAAAGAATAGTGGAGTTATTGCCAGTATCCCCTGCGTATTATCCTAAAGATCAATTAACAGATAAGCCAGAGCGTTTTTTTGTAAATGAATGTATTCGCGAAAAAATATTAATACACTATAAAAAAGAAATTCCTTATTCAGTAGAGGTAGAAACAGAAGAATTTTTTGAGGATGATGATATCATCAGAATGCGTTCAATAATTATGGTTGAGCGTGAGACTCAAAAAGGAATTATCATCGGGCATAAAGGAAGTGCTTTGAAACGTGTAGGTGTAGAGGCTAGGAAAGATTTGGAAAAGTTTTTCGGTAAGCAAGTACATATAGAATTATATGTTAAAGTAAATAAAAACTGGCGTTCAGATTCGAAACAATTGAGGCGATTTGGTTATAATAATAAATAAAAAAATCCGCTGTATTATACAGCGGATTTCATAAGCGTTATAAAGGTTTTTTTGCTATTTTATAATTAACTAACTTAAAATTAAGGATTAGTAACAAGTTCTAATGGTGCATTTGTGATATATTGTGTTTTGATAATATCCTTCTTTTGAGTATCACAGTAACGTTTTTTACAACTCCATCCACTTGAACATGATGCTAATGCTACTCCAATTGCTATTGTTAAAATTACTTTTTTCATAATATGAGTTTTATATTTAGGGTTGTTTTTATAGACCATATGTATTAAAAACAAGTTGAAATACAAATACCCTACTTTTTGAATCATTTTTTATAAAAAGAATGTTTTTAAGTATCTTTAAAATTCAATAATTGTTAATTAAGGGAGAATAAAAAATAATAATGATATATATAATCACTGTAATTCTACTTGTTTTCTTATTTTATAAAGGCAGATTATTGTTTTTTGATAAACAAATAGGCTTAAATACTGATTTAACATTAAGTCAAAAAAAAATCCTTAAAAAAAATGTATTGTATTTCTCTAAACTGAGTAGTACTGAACAAGAACAATTTTCAAAACGAGTAGCTGCTTTTTTAAGAGGGATAAAAATAAAACCAGTATCATGCGCGTTATCAGAGTTGGATGAACTACTAATTGGTGCGAGTGCAATTATTCCAGTATTTGGTTTTGCTGATTGGAACTATACAAATTTAAAAGAAGTATATATTTTCCCCGATGCCTTTAATACTAAGTTTGAATATGTGGGTTGGCGAAATAACCGAGTTATTTTAGGTATAGTAGGAGGAGGAAGGTTGAAAAATAAAATGGTACTTTCTCAAAAAGCATTACGACTTGGGTTTGAAAATAAGTCAGATAAAAATAATACTGCAATTCATGAGTTTGTGCATTTAATAGATATGGCAGATGGAGATGTTGACGGATTACCGTTAAGTATTATTGATAAACCGTATACATTGCCTTGGTTTGACTTGATCCATAAAAAGATTAAGAGTATAGATAAAGGAAAGTCTGATATTAATCCATATGGAGGTACATCAAAAGTAGAATTTTTTGCAGTAGCTAGTGAGTATTTTTTTGAGCGGCCTAAATTATTAAAGAGAAAACACCCAGAATTGTATCAAAAGTTGTCGGTGTTTTTTAATCAAGACAGAGGATAGGTTTTTATTCATTAAAAAAGCGTATTTTTGCACAAATTTTAAGAATATGGGTAACATTGTAGCTATAGTAGGGAGACCTAATGTTGGGAAATCGACGTTGTTTAACCGTTTGATTCAGAAAAGAGAAGCTATTATCGATTCTACTAGTGGTGTTACTCGTGATCGTCATTATGGGAAGTCAGACTGGAATGGAAAGGAGTTCTCCGTTATAGATACAGGAGGGTATGTAGTAGGAAGTGATGATGTTTTTGAAGCAGAAATTGACAAGCAAGTAGAGCTAGCTATTGATGAAGCAGATGCGATTATCTTTATGGTAGATGTAGAGGCAGGTATAACTGGTATGGATGAAGAGGTTGCTAATTTATTACGAAGGGTCAATAAACCTGTGTTATTGGCAGTAAATAAAGTTGATGCAGCAAATAGATTAAATGATGCAGCTGAGTTCTACGGTTTAGGTTTAGGTGAATTTTATCCATTGGCAAGTATTAGTGGTAGTGGAACTGGTGAATTACTTGATGCGTTAGTAAATGTATTGCCGGAAATAGAAGAAGAGGAAGAATCAGATTTACCTCGTTTTGCTGTTGTCGGACGTCCAAATGCAGGAAAATCTTCCTTTATCAATGCGTTAATTGGAGAAGAAAGATACATAGTTACTGATATTGCGGGTACAACTCGTGATTCTATTGATACGAAATACAATCGTTTTGGATTTGAATTTAATTTAATTGATACGGCAGGAATCCGTAGAAAAGCAAAAGTTAAAGAGGATCTGGAGTTTTACTCTGTAATGCGTTCCGTACGTGCGATTGAATTTTGCGATGTGTGTTTGGTAGTGATTGATGCTACGCGAGATTTTGATTCTCAAGTTCAAAATATTTTTTGGCTAGGAGTTAAGAATAGTAAAGGTGTTGTAATATTGGTTAACAAGTGGGACTTGGTTGAAAAGGATCATAAAACTACTAAGGCTTACGAAGCACATATTAGAGAGCAAATAGCCCCTTTTACTGATGTGCCTATTATTTTTATGTCAACAATATCTAAGCAACGTATTTATAAAGCTATTGAAACTGCTGTTGAGGTATTTAATAATAGAAGTAAAAAAATAGCAACAAGTAAATTTAATGAAACGATGTTGCCAATAATTGAGCGTACATCTCCTCCAGCATATAAAGGAAAACACGTTAAAATTAAGTATTGTATGCAGTTGCCAACCAAAACACCTCAGTTTGTGTTTTTCTGTAATTTACCTCAATATATTAGAGATGGATATAAACGTTTTTTAGAAAACAAGTTGCGGGAGCATTATGATTTTTCGGGAGTACCGATAAAAATATATTTTAGAAAAAAATAATATAATGATTATCAAAAAAAACTCCTATAAATATATGTTTATAGGAGTTTTTTTGTGTTAAAGATCTATTAAAAATAATATAAAAACAATATTTAGATTTAGTTTTACGTTTTAGAGAATTAACCAAATCTATTTATCGCAATGAAAAACCTACTTTTCATATGTGTTCTGTTGAATACATGTATATCCTTTGCCCAAAAGTTTGAAATTACCGGAACACTAAAAGATAAAGATAATAATCTAATTGAGTCTGCTACGGTTTATTTAGAATCTGTTAAAGATTCTACAATGATTACCTATACTATTTCTAGCGAAAAAGGAGACTTTAATCTTTTAGGTAATACTAATGCTAAAAAAGTAAATTTCTTTGTGTCGTATACAGGTATGATACCTTTAAAAAGGGAGTTGATACTTACTGATGAGTTAACAGATTTAGGAAACCTTTTTTTAGAAGAAAACTCTCAAGTATTAAATGAAGTTGTAGTCATTGCTGAAAGAGCTCCAATAACCATAAAAAAAGATACTCTACAATTTAATGCAGCATCATTTAAAACAGGTGCAGATGCAAATGTTGAAACACTATTAAAGAAACTTCCAGGAGTAGTAGTTGATAAAGATGGTAATATAAAAGTTAACGGAAAAAAAGTAAATAAAATATTGGTAAATGGAAAAGAGTTTTTTGGAAGTGATTTAACAGTTGCTACTAAAAATTTGCCAAAAGAAATTATTGATAAAATACAAGTAGTAGATACTAAAACTAAAGATGAAGCTTTTACAGGAGAAGAAGGAGATAAAGAAAATAAAACCATAAACATAACTATTAAAGAAGATAAGAATAAAGGCTTGTTTGGGAGGGTGACTGGAGGTTATGGGACTGATGATAGATATGCTATAAGTGGGATTTTAAACTATTTTAATGAAGAAGAACGTTTGAGTTTACTTGGTGGTTCTAATAATGTGAATACTTCTGGTTTTAATAGTGACGAAGTAAGAGATATTGGTGGGGGACAGCATAATTGGAGAAAAGTAAATGGAGTTTGGCAGCAATCTAATCCCTTATTTAATAATTCAACCGATGGAATAACACAAACAACATCAGCAGGGGTTCACTATGCAAATGAGTGGAATAAAAAAACGGACCTAGGAACGGATTATATCTATAATCAGAGTGATACTGAAACTGGTTCTAATTCACGTACTGAAACATTTTTGCCAGATAATGATTCGTACACAACAGGAGCTAACTCGAGTTCTACTGGGAACTCTTTTGGACATAACTTTAATTTAGAATTTGAAATAAAACCAGATACATTAACAAGAATCTCTATTGAGCCTAGTTTTACGAAAAATAAAGGAGATTTGTATAGTGATAGTAGAACTACTCGTAGTAGTAAATTAAATGGTTTGGTAAATAACTCATCAGTAAATACAGACTCAAAATATGATAATTATAACACAGGGCTGGACGCAAGCATCTCTAGGAAATTTAAGGTCCCTGGGGAAAGTATTAGCTTATGGTTGAATTCAGGATATAATAGGAATAGTTCTGAAGAAATATTTAAGTCAACAATTGATTATACAGATGCGACACTAATTGATGAAAATATAAACCAATTGAAAATGAATAAGCAAACGGGTGACTATGTAGGCGCAAATTTCCGCTATACACGGTTGTTAAAAGGAAGTTGGTTTTATAATATAATATTACGTACTGATATAAATAACTCAGAAGTTGATAGAAATACTCTTGATTTTGATGATTTTACCCAAGAATACAGCGTAGTTAATACAGGTTTAACAAACAAAATAAAAACAAATACCACAATTTTAGCACCTTCTGCAGGAATTAAGTATAAGAAAGATAAATTAAGTATTCGCTTTAGTGCAGGGTACAATTTTACAACCTTAAAAAATGAAGATTTACTTACAAACACAACTGTGTCAAACAAGTTTAACAATATGAATTTTATGGTAAACCTCTGGAAAGAAATGGGGCAAGGGAAGTCTGTTTGGGCAAGAATATCTAATAGAGCTAGAGCGCCACAAATTAATCAATTACAACCTATAGTAGATAATTCAAACCCGTTAAATACAGTGATTGGTAATCCTAATTTAAAAGCGTCAAACGTTACACAAATATCATTTAGTCATAGGAATTTTAATATGAAAACGAAAAGCGGTTATAATGTGTATGCTACAACTTCTTTTACTGAAAACGCAGCAATATCAAAAACGATAACTAATCCTGTAACATATAAACGAACTACAACTTATGAGAATGTAAACGGGGCTTATTGGTCGTATATAGGTGGAGGATATAATAAAAAATACAAAATGAATAAGCATAACTTTTCGTATAATTTAGATTTAGAGATGAATTTAAGTAAGAATAAAAGTTTTTCAAATGAATTAGAATTAACAATAAAAAACTTAAACTTAAGTCCGAGAGTTTCTTTCACGTATAATTACAATGATTTAATAGAAGTAACTCCACATTATGATTATAGTTATAATAAATTAGATTATTCAATTGATTTAGGGCAAGAAACGAAATATTCAAGTTCTAATTTAGGAATTAACTTAGAAACTTTTTGGCCAAAAAAAATAGAGTTTGAAAATGATTTTACAATGAATTATAACCCAAATGTAGCTTCTGGTTTTACAAAGACAACTTATATGTGGAATACCAGTTTAGGGGTTAAAATGCTTAAGGACAAAGGAATTTTAAAATTAAAAGTGTTTGATTTATTAAATCAAAATACTAGTGTAAGAAGGTCCTCAAATCAAGATTATATTTCAGATACAGAAAGCTTAGTATTGAAACAATATTTTATGTTGAGTTTTACATATAAAGTAAATAAAATAGGGGGTAAAAAGAAGACTGATTATTAACGTTAAAGCCCCTTTTAGTGGGGTTTAAGGAGATTTTTGGTCATTTCCGAATTACCAGCTACCACTAGCACCACCACCTCCGAAGCTTCCTCCACCAAAACCTCCTGAGAAACCTCCTCCTCCGGAAAACCCACCAGAATAACCTCCACTATCAAAACCTCCGGTATTACCTCCGTAAGATTTTCCCTCACTTGAAAGGATTATAGTTTCAAAAGGGGAAAAGTTTTTGGAACGTTTGCCGCCTCTATAATCATCATCATCTTTTCTTCCTCTAGCAATTATGGATAGGATAATAATGAAAAACATAGTTCCTAATAGAAGTACTAAGCCTGTGTGAAAGTCACTATTGTCTTTTTCATAAGTATCAGTAGCCTCAAACTCGCCATTTAAAGCAGCCATTATTGCGTCAGTTCCTTTATCTAATCCAGAAAAGTAATCTCCTTGTTTAAACTCGGGAAGAATCACTCGATTTAAAATCCGTTCAGTCATTAAATCTGTTAATCTATACTCAATGCCATAACCAGTACTGATGTCTATTTTTCTATCTTCTGAAGCTACTAATATGAATATTCCATTGTCTTTATTTTCTTGTCCAACCTCCCATTTGTGTCCCCAATTTGTAGCGGTTAAGGATATGTCATCACCATTTAAAGTTTTAACTGCAACAATTACTATTTGGGTTGAGGTAGTGTCAGCGTATTTAATTAGTTTTTGTCCTAAATAGGAAGCTTGTCCTTTGCTTAAAATATTTGCGTAATCATAAACACTAGTTTCTACGTTTGGTTTTTCTGGAATATTGAATTGTCCAAAACCTAGTTGATACGCAAATACTGCGAAAAATAATGTTATTATATATCGGAAAAGTGAGTTTTGTTTGTACATTATCCCTTAGAGATTTTGTTTGACAACTCATTATTGTCGTTTGTCATACGTGGGAAATGCTGTTTCAATAGTTTTCCAGTTTCTAAAATTCCATTAACGAGCCCTAATTTGAATTCATTTTTTTTAAAATGAGTAATAACAGTTTCCTTTGTGCTTTCCCAAAAAGTATCAGAAACCAGTTTATTAATACCTTTGTCACCGTATATGACAAAAGCTTTACTCTCTATAGCTAGATAAAATAATACGCTGTTATGTAAGCTTGTATTACTCATTTCAAGTGTATGGAAAACCTCTAGAGCACGTTCATGAGCATCTTTGTGTATACTACTTTCTAAGTGTACACGTATTTCCCCAGAAGTCATAGTTTCTGCCTGCTGAATAGCTTGTACTATTTCTTGTTCTTCTTTTTTACTTAGAAAATTCTCTACAATAGACATTATTCTTTTATATAGTCGTTAATATCAGGAGCCCTTTCGGAGCCTTTTTCTGATTTGAAATATGCTTTTTCAGAGAAGTCATAATAATTGGCGAATAAATTATTAGGGATTCTTTTAATATATTTGTTATAGGGCTTAACTTGTTCATTAAAACGATTACGTTCTACATTAATCCTATTTTCAGTACGTTCTAATTCATTCATCAATTCTTTGTAATTTTCATTCGCTTTTAGTTCTGGGTAGCGTTCAAAAACGGCTAATAATCTTGATAAAGCAGAAGTAAGCCCGCTTTGGACTTGTTGAAACTGTTGTAATTGTTGAGGGGTGATGTTACTTGGGTCTATTTGTATGCTAGTAGCTTTTGATCGTGCCTCAATAACTTTTACAAATGTTTCTTGTTCATGTTCAGTATAGCGTTCAGAAACCTTCATTAAGTTAGGTATTAAATCAGCTCTACGTTGGTAAGCACTTTCTACATTTGCCCATTTTTCTCCGATATTTTCATCTAAATCGATAACATTATTGTGGAATTTGAAAGCATACCCAATTACAATAAAGGCTAGAATAATGATTCCAATAACACTAATTCCCAAGCAGCCTAAGCCTGCAATAATTCCTTTTTTCATAATTAATTTGTAATAATAATTAGTTAATCTAATTGCTCTTTAAACTTTAAAAGTTCATTTTTGATATACTCTAATTTACTAATAATCTCGAAATTTTGTAGTGTTTTTTTCTTTTCTTCTTTTAGATACGTTTTTGCGCCTTCTAAAGTATATCCCTTATCTTTAACTAAATAGTAAATAAGTTGCAAGTTCTTGATATCTTCTGGAGTGAATTTTCGATCTCCTTTAGCATTTTTTTTAGGTTTTAATACTTCAAATTCTTTTTCCCAAAAACGAATTAAAGAGGTGTTTACATTAAATGCCTTCGCAACTTCGCCAATTTTGTAATATCGTTTTTCAGGTAAGTTTATATGCATTATGCCTAATGAATTTTAAAATAATTTAGTTGTAAATTTAATTATTTCTTGCTTTAATAAAGCAAGAAAGGATTGTATATTCATAGCTGCTGAATACTCTTTTAATGATGAAAAATTAAAAAAGAAAAGGTTGGCAGCATTCATTTTAAATTTTATTGGGTATTAATCAAATGATTGATTTTCTTGAGAAGCTTTTTCAAGCATAATTTCATATTCTTCCGGACTTAAATCACCATGATAAAAGTTTACTGGGTTAATTACTTTTCCGTTTTTATGTACTTCGTAATGTAAATGTGGTCCAGATGATAATCCAGTATTTCCTACATAACCAATAATATCCCCTCGCTTAACCTTTCGTCCTTTTTTGGTGTTAAATTTACTCATATGACCATATTTAGTTACGTATCCAAACCCGTGATCAATATAAACTACTTTACCAAACCCTGAAGCTCTGGAGGCTTTAGTTACTTTTCCATCACCTGTGGCATAAATTGGGGTTCCTTTAGGAGCAGTAAAGTCCATCCCATTATGCATTTTTCGGTACTTTAAAATGGGGTGCATCCGCATACCATAACCAGAGGCCACTCGTGTTAGATCTTTATTTTGGATTGGTTGTATGGCTGGTATTGCGTGTAGTAATTTTTCTTTTTCTGAGGCTAGTTTTTCAATTTCATCAAGTGATCGTGATTGGACTTCAATTTCTTTAATAAGCCTGTCAATTTTTTTAGTAGCAGCAATAATTAATTCGGAATTTTCTGATCCCTCTAAGTTTTTGTATCTATTAATACCTCCGAATCCAGCTTTCCGTTGTGCTTCAGAAACTGGATTAGCTTCAAAATGTACTCGGTAAATATTTTCGTCCCTATCAGCGATATTTTGCATTACCTCTTCAGCTAAATTTACTCGATTGTTTAAGTAATTGTACTGTAGTAAGAGGTTTTCTTTTTCTCGGATTAGTTTCTTTTCTTTTGGGGAATCAAAGTAATGAGAGGTAACTACATAACTAAAAAAACCAAAAAGAGCTGCTGCAGCTAAAAATAATAATGAAAAAGTAAACGTACGCCCTTTTTGATGTTCAACCTTTCTATAAGATAGCGTTTCAGGATCATAATGATATTTTACTTTAGCCATAAGTTAAAATGTACTATTTTTGTGCGTTTGGAATACTAACGAAATACAAATATAAAAAATTGTTTTTGTTAGCTAGAACTTTAATAAGTTAAGCTTAATATAATTTTCGATGAACTAAATTAATAATCAAGATACATTGTAAAAAGTATTTTGTTTTTATAAGAATCGTTAAAAAAGAATAAACAGATGAAATCTCAAGAGGTACGTGCTAAATTTTTAAATTTTTTTGAATCAAAGCAGCATAAAGTTGTTCCATCAGCACCAATGGTGTTAAAGAATGACCCAACATTAATGTTTACAAATGCTGGAATGGTTCCGTTTAAAGAATTCTTTTTAGGACAAAAAAAGGTAGTGAATTCTAGGGTCTCTGATTCTCAAAAATGTTTACGTGTATCAGGAAAACATAATGATTTAGAAGAGGTAGGGAAAGATACATATCATCACACCATGTTTGAAATGTTAGGGAATTGGAGTTTTGGTGATTATTTTAAGGAGGAGGCAATTGCTTGGGCTTGGGAATTACTAACTGAAGTATATAAAATAGATAAGGATATTTTATATGTTACTATTTTTGAAGGAGATGAAAAGGAAGGCTTGGAAAAAGATATAGAGGCGTATGATATTTGGAAACAATATATAGCTGAAGATAGAATTTTATTAGGAAATAAAAAAGATAATTTTTGGGAAATGGGAGCTCAAGGACCTTGTGGGCCTTGTTCTGAAATTCATATAGATATCCGTTCTATAGAGGAGAAAACAAAAGTTTCTGGAGCGTCATTAGTTAACCTTGACCATCCGCAGGTAGTTGAGGTATGGAACTTAGTTTTTATGCAATACAATCGTAAAGCTAATGGAAGCTTAGAAAACTTGCCAATGACTCATATTGATACTGGTATGGGATTTGAACGTTTGTGTATGGCGTTGCAAGATGTGAAGTCTAATTATGATACAGATGTATTCACGCCATTAATTAGAGAGATAGAAGTTATTACTGGGGTAAAATATGAAGATCCTACCGTCTTTGGGGAAGAAAAAGATATTGCTATTCGTGTAATTGCTGATCACGTTCGCGCTGTTGCATTTTCGATTGCAGATGGGCAATTACCAAGTAATACTGGAGCAGGATATGTAATCCGTCGTATTTTACGTAGAGCAATCCGTTACGGGTTTACTTTCTTAAATCAGAAAGAACCGTTTATCTATAAGTTAGTAGAAACATTAAGTGCACAAATGGGTACTGCTTTCCCTGAAATTAAAACACAAGAATTATTAGCACATAACGTAATCAAGGAAGAAGAGCATTCTTTCTTAAAAACATTAGAGCAAGGTCTATTACTTTTAGATACGATTGTTGGAAAAACAGATGGGAAAGAGGTTTCAGGAAAGAAAGTGTTTGAATTAAAGGATACTTATGGTTTTCCAGAAGATTTAACAGCGCTGATTCTTTCAGAAAAGGGGTTTACGTATAATGAGTCAGCATATAAAATTGCTTTAAAAGAACAACAAGATAGAGGAAGAGAAGCAACTGCTATTGAAACAGATGATTGGCAAATTCTTGTAGAGGACAGTGAAGAAGAATTTGTGGGGTATGATTCGTTAGAGGTAGATGTAAAACTAACTCGTTACAGAAAAGTGACTACTAAGAAGGATGGGGAGCAATATCAACTAGTATTTAATATGACGCCTTTTTATCCAGAAGGAGGAGGTCAAGTTGGTGATGTTGGATATATTGAAACTCCAAATGGAGATGTGATTTATGTATTGGATACCAAAAAAGAGAATAATTTAATTATCCATTATACAAAGAATTTACCTCAGAATGTAAATGATCGGTTAGTAGCAATAGTAGATAAAGAGGCAAGGGCTTTGTCAGCAAGTAATCATACGGCAACGCATTTATTACATCAAGCATTGCGTGCTGTTTTAGGTACACATGTAGAACAAAAAGGGTCTTTAGTGAGCCCGAAACATTTACGATTTGATTTTTCTCATTTTTCTAAAGTTGATGCTGATCAATTACAAGGAATTGAAGATTTTGTAAATGCCCGTATTCATGAGAATTTAGCACTGGATGAGAAACGAAATATACCTATGCAACAAGCTATAGAAGAAGGTGCTATGGCATTGTTTGGGGAAAAATATGGTGATAGTGTAAGAGCAATTCGCTTTGGTCAATCAATGGAATTGTGTGGAGGAACACATGTTGTACAAACAAGTGATATTTGGTATTTTAAAATAAAATCAGAAGGAGCGGTTGCTGCTGGAATAAGACGTATTGAAGCAATCACGAATAAAGCCGTTGGTAATTATTTTGAGGGGATTGAAAAAGAGTTTGATGCAGTAAAACAAACATTGAAAAATGCAAAAGATCCTGTAAAAGCAATTACTACCTTACAAAATGAAAATACTTTTTTAAAGAAACAATTAGAGCAATTGTTGAAAGAAAAAGCAGGAAGTTTAAAAGGGGACTTAAAAAATGAAATTAAGGAAGTAAATGGCATAAATTTTTTGGCAAAGAAAATAGATTTAGATGCAAAAGGAATAAAAGATTTAGCCCATGAGTTAGGCGGGGAGTTGGATAATTTATTTTTGTTTTTTGGAGCTGAGAATGATGGAAAGGCAACGTTAACGTGTTATATTTCTAAAGATTTAGTAGCAAGTAAAGATTTGCACGCAGGAACTATTGTTCGTGAATTAGGAAAACACATTCAAGGAGGGGGAGGTGGTCAGCCTTTCTTTGCTACTGCAGGGGGGAAAAACCCAGCAGGTATTGAGGCAGCTTTGGAAGAAGTGAAAGTATATTTAAATTAATAATAAACTCCGCTTAGTTGCAGGGATCCTTTTTATCTTTCAAAAACGTTTTTAATATTTGTTTTTGGAGTGTCTCTATGTTCTGTAAAAGGAATAAAGAAGAATTACTCAAACTCAATGATTGGAAGTGCAATGGAGGTTATTGTTTAAGTGATTGGATGTTATTTGAAAATGGAATGTATCAGGTTTCTAATGATACGGTATTAAAAAACAATAAAGCAGGAACTTTAATTGGAACAATAGAATATCTAATGATACTTACATTTTATAAATAACATCATTAAAGTTTAATGAAGTAGGCAAGTATTGTTCAAAGTAAGTTAGTTATGAATTTTAGAACTCAAATACCAATAGTTAAACAGTCTGAAGCAAGTCAAATAGATTATGCTTCAAAAATGCTATTAATTGGTTCTTGTTTTTCTGAAAATATAGGCAATAAATTTGAGTATTATAAGTTTCAAAATACTATAAATCCTTTTGGGATTTTATTTCATCCACAAGCTATTGAGTTTTTTTTAACACGTGTTGTAAAACAAAATTGTTATTCAGAAGAAGAGTTAATTTTTCATAATGAGCGTTACCATTGTTTTGATGCACATTCTAGTTTGAGCGATTCAAATAAGGAGGTGTTATTGAGTCGTTTGGATAAAATTTTAAAATCTACATACCAACAAATAACCGAATCTACTCATTTGATCATTACTTTAGGAACGGCATGGGTGTATGAACATATAGACCGAAATAAAGTAGTAGCCAATTGCCATAAAATTCCTCAAAAGCAATTTGTCAAGAGAATTTTATCTGTTCAAGAAATTGAAACTAGTTTAAAGAATATGGAGCAATTAGTCCGTTCTATAAATAATAGTATCCAATTTATTTACACGGTTTCTCCAGTGCGACATATAAAAGATGGTTTTATAGAAAACCAGCAAAGTAAGTCTCATTTAGTAACGGCAATTCATAATATTTTGTCACCTCCAGTAAAGGATAACAGTATCACAAGTTATTTTCCTTCGTATGAAATAATGATGGATGAGCTACGTGATTATCGTTTCTATGCAAAGGATATGCTTCACCCTAATCAAACAGCTATAGATTTCATTTGGAACCAATTTAAAACAGTTTGGGTAAAAGAAAAAACGACAAAAACAATGAAAGTAGTAGCAACCATACAAAATGGGTTAGCGCACAAACCATTTAACCCCTTCTCAGAGCAGCATCAACTCTTTTTAGAACAACTGGAAGATAAAAAAGAAAATCTATTAGCTGTTTTTCCTTTTATGAAGTTTTAGTTCAATAAACTTATCCCGCTATCAATTAAATGCGCAATTTCAGTTCGTTCATTTTTAAGTGTTTCTAACCGATTGTAAATTGTGTTTTTAAAGTCAGAGTTATTCGTTTTAAAAGCTAATTCATATAATTCTAGAGTTAATAGCCAATCTGATCTATGATTGGTGATAATTGAGTTGAAAATACTTTTTCCTTTTTCGTCGGTAAAAGAGTTGTTATTTCTCATCTCACGTATTTCATGATACATGTTCTCTAGTGTGATAGTTTTTTTGTCTTTAATAGCTTGTATTGTTTTGGTGTCAGAAACATGATGTAAGTTGTCAAACGACCTAAAATCTGCACTACCAGCATAAGCAGAAACTATGGATGACCCTATTGCTAAATCAAAAGTTCCGTATTCCGGTTTAAATAATATTTGATCATTATAAGTAACAGTACAGTCTTCAAACTGAATCAAGATTAATTTTCCATGAATATTTCTAATCCCCGTAATGTTTAAGCCTTCTACAATAATTCCACTTTCGTACTCAAATGAAATACGTTTTCCGTCGTAAAAATTATAAGCTTGTAGGTCGCGGGGCCCCATATCTTCAATGGCTAAATTAATCCCTTTTAATCGGCCAATTGGTGAGCTAAAGCCATGAATATGTGCTTCTGTTCCGTGTCCGATTAATTCTTGTTCTCTATTTGCTAAAGCAGTTGGTCCTTCAGTTTTAAAAAAAACAACATTATTGTCCTCATCGGTAATTATCTGTGTAAACACACCAGAAATCTCTAGTCCAGTGTTTAGTTCGATAGTTCCTATTTTTTTAGAGTCAATTAATTTTTGCAAGCCTCTCCAACCTCCTTTTCGCAAAGCCATTGTGTCAGCAAACTCTTCGAGGACTTCCATTAAATAAGAAAAGTCAGGGGTTACATATAATTGAGGTTGTGGTTTGGTAATGTCAAATTCTTGAGTAGCAGTTTTAATATTGTAAGGCAGTTTTTTCACATTATCCGTCATGCACCATTCGCTTTCTCCTATGGAGGATAATAATCCAGCTCCGTATATTTTTGGATCTTCAATTGTTCCTATCATTCCATATTCAACAGTCCACCAATGTAGATTTCTTATTTGTGCCATTTCTGATAAAGGTACTTTTTTACGTTGTAATTCATTAACTAAATCTTCAGCATCTTTTATTTCTTTTTCAGATGAATTAGTCGCTTCTTTTAAAATTGATAAGTTTCTTACCGCTTCATACATGTCATTATCGTGTGATGATAAAATAGCTTTTGCGCCAATTTTCCCAAAACGTCTTAAATATTCTGCATAATCAGGATTAGCAATTATTGGGGCATGACCAGCAGCTTCATGAATAATATCTGGGGCTGGAGTATATTCAATATTCTCTAATTGGCGAATATCTGATGCTATGACTAAAACTTTGTATGCCTGGAATTCCATAAAGGCATTAGGAGGGATAAATCCGTCTACCGCTACTGCTGCCCATCCAATTTCTTTCAAAATACGATTCATACCGTACATGCTCGGAATAGTATCGATGTCAATTCCAGTCATATCAAGGCCTTTGGAGTAAGAATTATGAGCAACTTTACCTAAATAAGAAACATTTTTTCGCATAATAAAACGCCAGACTGCCTGATTAATTGGAGAATAATCAGTGTAGTTCTGAGGCTTAATGAATTGTTTTAAATGCGGTGGTAATCTCTCTATTAAGGGGTTTGTCTCAATCTTAATGTCCATTTTGTATTCTTGTTAAATATTTAAAACAAAGCTATGAATTATTATTAAGCTCGGAATAACAAGAATTACTATTATTTTATCAATTAGGCTGAATTATATATATTAGCAATTTAACTAACGTTAATTAGTTTCAATCCCTTGAAAATGAAAACTGAAAATAGAAAAGCTGAAATAATTAGTGTCGCTGGTGTTTTGTTTAAAGAAAAAGGTTATAATGCCGTTTCAATGAGAGATATAGCACAAGAATTAGGTATTAAAGCAGCAAGTTTATACAACCACATAAAATCTAAACAAGAAATTCTAGCTATAATTATGATGTCTATAGCAGAAGAATTTACTTCAGGTATGCAAACTATAGTTAAATCAGATTTAAATACTATAGAAAAATTAGATGCAATTATTAAACTACATGTAGCTATAACTTCAAATGACCCAAACGGTATGGCAGCATTAAATGCAGATTGGATGCATTTAGACGAGGAATTAGATCATTATTTGAGGCTAAGAGAAGATTATGAAAATAATTTCAGAAAAATTATAATTCAAGGAGTAGAGAATAGTGAAATTCAAAACTTAAATGTAGAAGTAATGTTTTTTTCAATTTTATCAACACTTAGATTATTGTATTTATGGATTCCTAAAAAAGAGGACCAAACACCCGAGAAACTCTCGATGGATTTAGGTAAAGTGTTATTACATGGAATTGCCAAATAACAATTTTATTTTAATAAATTTGCTAAACTAACAATTGTTAGTTAGTTTAGCAAAATCACAAAATTAATTCAGAAATTATTTATGGCTGATTTTCAAAAATTAGTAGTTGAAGAGCTTTATAAGGAAACTAAAGATACTGTTGCAGTAACTTTTACAGTTCCAGAAAATTTAAAAGAAGAGTTTCAGTATAAGCAAGGGCAACATTTAAACATTAAAAAAGATATTAACGGAGAAGATATTCGTCGTTCATATTCTTTATGTACAAGTCCTATAGAGAATAAATGGCAAGTAGCTATTAAGAAAATAAAAGGCGGGATATTTTCTACTTATGCAAATGAAGAATTAAAAGCAGGAGATGTGTTAGAGGTATCTACTCCAGATGGCAAGTTTTGTGTAGAGGTAGATGCTACTAAGCCTAAGCATTACATTGTTTTTGCAGCAGGAAGTGGGATAACACCAATTTTATCCATTATAAAAACGCATTTATCGCTTGAGCCAGAAGCTACAGTTCAACTGTTCTACTTGAATAAGAAGGTAAAAAGTATTATCTTTAAGGATGAAATAGAAGGACTTAAAAATAAGTATTTGGGAAGGTTTGAAGTGTTTCACTTTTTAACTAAAGAAAGTAGAGGGATTCCGTTATTAAATGGGAGATTTACATCCGAAAAACTCCAAGAATTAACGGCTAAAATTATTGATGTTCCATCCGTAGATGAATGTTTTTTATGTGGCCCAGAAGAAATGATTTTTTTAATTAGAGATGAATTGGTGAAAGCTGGTTTACCAGAAGAAAGAGTGCATTTTGAATTGTTTGTGACAGGAAATACAGAAGAAGACAAGCAACATATCGCTGAGGTATTAGAGCATCAGGCTGATCATACAGAGGTAACCATCATTGATGGGGATAAAGAATTTCACTTTGAAATGGATGTTGCTGATTATGATAATATCTTAGATGCAGCTTTAGCAAATGATGCCGATTTACCTTTCGCATGTAAAGGCGGGGTTTGTTGTACTTGTAGAGCAAAAGTGATTGAAGGAAACGTAGAAATGAAATTAAACTATGGATTAGAACCTGATGAAGTGGAGGCTGGTTATGTGTTAACCTGTCAAGCTGTTCCAACTACTGATAAAGTAGTCGTAGATTTTGATGCATAAAAATAATGCTTAAAGCCAAGTGCTTAAAGCCAAAAGCTTATTAGATATGAGTGAAGAAGAAATTAAAAAACATGAAATTGCGTTTGAGCAAAAAATCACAGATGACGTTCGTATAGAACCTAAAGATTGGATGCCTGAGAAATATAGAAAGACGCAAATTCGTCAGATATCACAACATGCACATTCTGAAATTGTTGGAATGTTGCCAGAGGGGAACTGGATTAGTAGAGCGCCTTCATTAAGAAGAAAAGTTGCTTTATTGGCAAAAGTTCAAGATGAGGCCGGTCATGGGTTGTATTTATATAGTGCTTGTGAAACTTTAGGGGTTTCTCGTGATGAATTATATAATCAATTACATACAGGAAAAGCTAAGTATTCAAGTATTTTCAATTACCCTACTGTAACATGGGCAGATATGGGAGCTATTGGTTGGTTAGTAGATGGAGCAGCAATTATCAATCAAATTCCATTAATGAATACTTCTTATGGTCCTTATGCTCGTGCAATGGTTCGTGTTTGTAAAGAAGAAAGTTTTCATCAACGCCAGGGGTTTGAGATTATGCTAAAATTGGCAAATGGAACTGAAGAGCAAAAGGAAATGGCTCAAGATGCATTGAATAGATGGTGGTGGCCATCTTTAATGATGTTAGGTCCTACCGATTCGGAATCTGTGCATACAGCTCAATCTTTACGTTGGAAATTAAAACGGAAGACAAATGACGAATTGCGTCAGCAGTTTATAGATCAAACTGTCCCTCAAGCTGAGGTGTTAGGGTTGATTATTCCTGATCCAGATTTAAAATGGAATGAAGAACGTAAAAGTTACGACTTCGGTCCAATAGATTGGGATGAATTTTGGCAAGTAGTTAAAGGTCATGGACCTTGTAATAAAGAAAGACTAAGTGCTAGAGTAAATGCATGGGAAGAAGGAGCTTGGGTTCGTGATGGAGCTATGGCACATGCAGCAAAAAAAGAAATAAAAAAAGCAATTTAAATTAGATATGAGTACTTAGTACTCATAATCTTAATACTAGAGATATGAATAATAATTGGCCTCTTTGGGAAGTATTTATAAGAAGTAAAAACGGATTAGAACATAAACATTGTGGTAGTTTACATGCTTCTGATGCTGAAATGGCATTAGAAAATGCAAGAGATGTGTATACCCGTAGAATGGAAGGTGTGAGTATTTGGGTAGTAGAATCAAAAGATATTACGGCATCTAATCCAGATAATAATGGAGAGTTATTTGAGCCTGCACAAGACAAAGTGTACAGGCATCCAACGTTCTATATTTTGCCAGATGAATTAAAACATATGTAATTTTAGCTTAGCTAAAATTACAATTGCCGTGTAAACGGGAAGCTAATTTAAAGAGCCCCACTTTAGTGGGTATTAAAGATGAAAAACGAAAATTTATACAATTACATATTAGGAGTTGCAGATAATTCTTTGATTCTTGGTCAACGTTTAGGAGAATTATGTGGTCATGGCCCTAGTTTAGAGACTGATATTGCATGTACAAATGTTTCTTTAGATTTATTCGGACAAGTACGTAGTTATTTTCAATATGCTGCAGAAATTGCAGGTGAAGGAAAAACGGAAGATGATATTGCTTTTTTAAGAAGAGAGCGTGAATATAAAAATGTATTATTGGTAGAACAACCAAATACAGATTTTGGATATACTATTGTTCGTCAGTTTTTATTTGATGTATACCATTTGCTTTTTTTAGAAGAAATGCAAAAAAGTCAAGATAAAACATTAGTCGCCATTGCAAAAAAATCGATAAAAGAGGTAAGCTATCATGCCCGTTTTTCGACTGATTGGGTAAAGCGTTTAGGTGATGGCTCAGAAGAAAGTCAGCAACGTATTCAAAAAGCAGTAAATAGTCTGTGGACCTATACAGATGAATTATTTCATCAAACAGAAGCTGATAAAGCGATGGTAGAAGTTGGCGTTGCAGTTGATGTAACAACATTAAAAGATGCTTATTATACTAAAGTGAATTCTGTTTTAGAAATAGCTACAATTGATATTCCAGAATCAAAATGGTTCCAAAAAGGAGGGAAAAATGGAGTGCATACTGAGCATTTAGGATATTTATTAGCCGATATGCAATATATGCAACGTAGCTACCCAGGAATGGAATGGTAATAGAAGTATTAATATTATGACAATTCCAATAATAGATAAACAATTACAGTTGATTTTGGAACAGGTTTCTGATCCAGAAATCCCTGTGTTGTCTATAATGGAAATGGGGGTTGTTAGAGCTGCACAAATAATAAATGATATTGTTGAGGTTGTTATTACGCCAACTTATTCTGGTTGTCCAGCTATGGATGTTATTGGTGATGATATAAAAAAAGCTTTAAAAGATAAAGGATACGAAGCTAAGGTGAAGTTAGTATTATCACCGGCGTGGACTACCGATTGGATTACTGAAAAAGGAAGAAAAGCACTTTTGGATTATGGTATTGCTCCACCTTTAGAGGCTGATGCTGATAAAGATGTACTATTAGGAGATAAAAAATTAGTGTGTTGTCCACAATGTGGTTCAAAAAACACAAAAATGATTAGCCAGTTTGGATCTACAGCATGTAAAGCATTTTTTCAATGCGAAGATTGTTTAGAGCCCTTTGATTACTTTAAATGTTTAAAATAATTAAGCCGTTCCCGCAATTAGTGGGAATTGGTGTTTATATAAAGATATGAGTTCAATAACTTTAAAAATAGAAAATAGCGTTGCATTTTTAGCGCTTAATCGTCCTGATGTATTCAATAGTTTCAATAGAGAAATGGCATTGAATCTTCAACAAAAATTAGATGATTGTGAAAAAAACGAAGCCGTAAGAGCTATTGTTTTAACGGGGAATGGAAAAGCATTTTGTGCAGGTCAAGATTTAAAAGAAGTGACTAGTCCAGAATTAAACCCTGGATTTAAAGCAATTTTAGAAGAGCATTATAATCCAATTATCGAACGCATTCGTGCTATTGAAAAACCAGTGATTGGTGCTGTTAATGGTGTAGCAGCTGGGGCTGGAGCTAATATTGCTTTGGCGTGTGATATTGTTGTAGCAAATGAAAAAGCAAGTTTTATTCAAGCATTTAGTAAAATTGGTTTGATACCAGATAGTGCAGGAACCTTCTTTTTACCGCGTTTAATTGGTTTTCAAAAAGCTTCTGCTTTAATGATGACT
>Ga0105354_1000725_pt1 | contig 20370 bp, 16 predicted proteins | sample GOMGulsemesocosm_FD_83658 | JGI IMG/M metagenome (GOLD analysis project Ga0105354, IMG submission 83658) | Methane-oxidizing microbial communities from mesocosms in the Gulf of Mexico - GOM9B Gulf of Mexico | ecosystem: Environmental > Aquatic > Marine > Cold seeps | place: USA: Gulf of America...
AATGTTTTTGGACTTAGTGATCATACTTTAAATAATAATGCATGTTTGGCAGCGACCGCATTAGGAGCGTCAGTATTAGAACGTCATTTTACGGATAATATGGAGCGTACTGGTCCAGATATTGTGTGTAGTATGGACGAAAAAGCGTGTGGTGAATTAATAACTTCTTCTGCTGAAATAGCTCTAATGCGTGGTGGAACTAAAGAGGCAGCAAAAGAAGAACAAGTAACCATTGATTTTGCTTTTGCTACCGTATGTACCATTAAATCGATAAAAGCAGGAGATGTATTTACTAAAGATAACCTTTGGGTAAAACGTCCTGGTACTGGAGAGATTTTAGCTGACAAGTTTAATGATTTGTTAGGGAAAACTGCTGCAAATACTATTGAGAATGACCAACAACTAACTTGGCAAGATGTTAATAGCTAAAAGGAAAATAATATTCCTTACTGGAACACGAGCTGATTTTGGTAAAATAAAATCACTAATTCAGATAGTTGAAAAGGATACAGCTTTTGAACCATTTGTTTTTGTCACTGGAATGCACTTGATGCATACTTATGGTTTTACAGTATTAGAGATTGAAAAATGTAATTTTTCTAATATACATACATTTTCAAATCATACTTGTGAAACTACAATGGATTTGACATTAGCAAAAACTATTGAAGGTTTTTCGGCGTATATTAAAGATGTAAAGCCTGATTTGATTGTAGTTCATGGGGATAGAGTTGAGGCTCTTGCAGGGGCTATAGTTGGTTCATTAAATAATATTTTAGTAGCTCATATAGAAGGGGGGGAGGTTTCAGGAACCATTGATGAACTCATAAGGCATTCTGTAAGTAAAATGAGTCATATTCATTATGTTTCTAATGAAAAGGCACAAAAGCGTTTATTGCAAATGGGAGAGCTTCCAGGTGCTATTAAAGTAATTGGATCCCCAGATGTTGATATTATGTTTTCAGATAGTTTGCCAGTAATTGAAGAAGTAAAGCGCTATTATGAAATATATTTTGATAATTATGCAGTAGCAATGTTTCACCCTGTGACTACTGAATTTAAACATATGGAAGCACATGCAACAAATTTTGTAAATGCATTACTAGCAGATGATAAAAATTATGTAGTTATCTATCCTAATAATGATTTAGGGTCTGAAGCGATACTTAAGCAGTACAAGCGTTTAGAAAACAATGCTCGTTTTAGGGTGTTTCCATCTATTAGGTTTGAATATTTTTTAACTTTGCTTAAAAAAAGCACATTTATTATTGGTAATTCTAGTGCAGGGATTCGTGAAGCTCCATATTATGGTATTGCTACTATAAATATAGGGACTCGTCAAGAAAACAGAGCACTTCATTCACATATTATCAATACAAGTTATGCAGAAAAAAATATTAAAGAAGCATTAAATACAAGTTTTGCATATATAGAAAAAGATAGTAGTGCTTTTGGGAAAGGAAATAGTGCTTATTTGTTTTTAGAATCTTTAAAAACATCCTCTTTTTGGGAATTACACAAACAGAAACAATTTATAGACATTTAATTTAGTTACATATTAGTATATTATGAATACAATTACTCCACATATTTCGTTTGTTAGCCCTGTATATAAGGCTGAAAATATTCTAGACAAATTAGTTATAGAAATAGAAAAAGTAATGCAAGTAATTGATAAGCCTTTTGAAATTATTTTAGTAGATGATAGAAGCCCAGACAACGGATGGGAAGTAATGAAAAAATTAGCGAATAAATATAAATCGGTAAAAAGTATTCGCTTAAGTAAAAATTTTGGTCAACACCCTTCAATTATGGCTGGGTTGTCAGAAGCTAAAGGAGATTGGGTAGTAGTTATGGACTGTGATTTGCAAGACCAACCTAAGGAATTAATAAAACTCTACAACAAAGCCATGGAAGGTTATGATGTAGTTTTAGCAAAAAGAAGGCAAAGGAAGGATGGTTTTTTAAAAAAAATGACTTCTTTGTTTTTTGCGAAAATTTATGGTTTTTTTACTGATACTGAATATGATAATGAAGTAGCAAACTATGGTATTTATCATAAAAAAACAATTAATTCTATTTTGAAAATTTCTGACTACATTAAGTTTTTTCCACTGTTTGTAAAGTTTGTGGGATATAAGTCTACTTCCGTTATTGTAGAACATTCTGAAAGAGATGAAGGAGAGTCAAGTTATAGTTTAATGACGTTACTGAGTTTAGCGTTTAATACAATTATTTCCTTTTCTAATAAACCTTTAAAAATGTTTGTAAAATTTGGACTATTAATTTCTTTATTATCTCTTATATTTGGATTATATACAATATATAAAGCATTATCAGGTAACATTGATGTTTCGGGATATAGTTCCTTAATCGTATCTATTTGGTTTTTGTCTGGTATTATTATAACAACAATTGGTATAACAGGAATATACGTAGGTAAGATTTTTGACCAAACTAAAAATAGACCTACTTTTATTATTGATGAAATACTATGAGAGTAAATGAATTAGAATGGGATTCCCGCTTTTTTAAAAAAAAAGTAGGCGAATTAAATATAGGTAATGGAGTTATTGAGAATCTATTAGATTTTGATGTAGTTTATGCAAAGTCAGATAAAAAAATAAAATTAACCATACCAAAGTTTGAGTTATCAGCAAGTGAAACAAAAATAGTTTTCATAAAGGATATGAAAACGCCTAATATTTTTGACTTAAATATTCGTTCTGCTTTTTCATCAGGGTTAAAAGCAGAGGATTTATATGAATTAGCTTTAATAAGTGGTGAGCATAGTAGGTTTAATAAAGATAACAAATTCTCTTATAAAGAATTTGTAGAATTATATAAAAAATGGGTAGACAATTCATTTGATAATAATTATGCAGATGATATTTTAGTTTATGTTTTAAATAAAAAGATAGTAGGTTTTGTTACATATAAAATTAATAATGATGAAGCCAGAATTGGATTAATAGCAACAGATTCTAATCAACAAGGGAAAGGAATAGGTACTAAGCTTCTAAATGCTGTAGAAAATAAGTTGTTTAGTTTAAAAATAAAAACATTAGAAATACCTACACAAATGGAAAACATAATTGCATGTAAATTCTATGATAAAAATGGGTATTCAATTAAAGAAAAAATTTACATAAACCATTATTGGCAAAAATATGATACCATTTAATAAGCCGTATTTAACAGGAAAAGAAACTGAATATATAAAAGAAGCAGTTGCTTCGGGTAAAATTTCTGGTAACGGGGTTTTTACTCAAAAATGTCAAGTCTATTTTGAGGAAAAATACAATTTTAAAAAAGTATTATTAACAACCTCATGTACGGATGCATTAGAAATGTGTGCTATTTTAGCTAACATTGAACCAGGCGATGAGGTTATAATGCCAAGTTATACTTTTGTTTCTACAGCCTTAGCTTTTATTAGGCAGGGAGCTATAGTTGTTTTTGCTGATTCACATGCAGATAACCCAAATATTGACGCGGATAAAATAGAAGCCTTAATTACTTCGAAAACAAAAGCAATTGTTCCAGTACATTATGCAGGAATTGCGTGTGACATGGATAAGATAATGAAATTAGCCGACACATATAATTTAATTGTTATAGAGGATGCTGCACAGGCAATACAGTCATATTATAAGGGAAAAGCTTTAGGAAGTATTGGTCATATGTCAACATTTTCTTTTCATGAAACTAAAAATATTATTTCAGGAGAAGGAGGAATGCTTGTAGTAAATGATGAGCGTTTTATAAGTAGAGCAGAAATTATTTGGGAAAAGGGAACCAATAGAGCAGAGTTTTTTAGGGGTGAAATAAATAAATATGGTTGGGTTGATACTGGGTCTTCTTTTTTACCATCAGAAATTATAGCCGCTTTTTTATGGGCGCAAATTGAAAATATTGAAGATATTCAGCAAAAACGCTTAGAACATTGGGAGTACTATAAAAATAACTTAGTAGTTTGGGCTAAAAACAATAATATTAAGTTAATGAAAACTCCAGATTATGCAACAAACAATGCACATATGTTTTATGTTGTATGTGAGTCTGAAATACAGCGTACAGCACTAATTTCTTATTTAAAAAAAGAAGGGATATTATCGGTGTTTCATTATTTAAGTTTGCACTCTAGTGAGTATTATGCTAAAAAACATGATGGTAGAATACTACCTAATTCTGATATGTTTACCAATAGATTGTTAAGATTGCCAATGTTTTATGAATTGGATGTGAAAAAAGTAGTTGAAAAAATTTATGATTATGCTTAAGAAATTGTTACCCATACTAGAAGCTTCTTTTTTTATTATAGTATTTGTACATTTTGCAATATCCGCCTATTTTTTTTTAAGTATAAATGCTGGAATTGGAGATGAGTCTCTTTTTATTTCAGATCTTATTTTTATAAAAAAAGAAGGATGGATTTCGGCAATTGAAAAGGGAATTTCAATACCATACTTAGTATTAGCGTACCCATTAAGTTTATTAGTTAAAAATTATATTGCATTGAGATTAGTTAACATAATATTGGTCGGAATGCTTATTTTTTATTTTAAAAAACAAAAAATAGGGGTAAGGCCATACTTTTATGCTTATTTAATATTTTTTATAAGTACTGTTGGGTATTTTTTTATAGGCACAAATGATACATTGTTTTTTATATGTTGTATTATTTTTATCCATCAAGTTTATCTGCTTCAAAAAAATAAGTATTGGAAGGGGACATTGGCAATTTCTACTTTAATTATTGCTTTTTTTACAAGAGAATTATTGATTGTTTATTGCCCTGTTTTGTTGCTTTGTATCTATTTGATTTATAAAGAAAAAGGTTGGGTGGCTGTAAATAAAAAATACATTTTAATACCCACTATTGTTTTAATTTTGGTAAATATCCCTTCTATTTTGACAGCTAAAAAGCTTTCGTATGATGAAAAATTACCCCCTGAAAATGTAAGTGTAAATTGGGTTCAGCGGCAATATTTAGCTCAACTGATGGTTAATAATGGAACCTTAAAAAATTATAATCATCCTTCTTGGGAAGAAACTCAGGCATATGTTGTTAAAAAAGGAGTTGATTCTTTGCCAGACACAATATCAAGAGCACTTATTTTTGATGTTAAATTAACAGTTTCAGAATTTTTTAAGGATCTGTCTACAACATTTTTTTATGGGTTTAGGCAATTAGGATTGATACTTGTTTTCCCTTTAATCTATATGGTTCAAATTTTATATAATTCAAAAAATAATTATAGGGCATTATTAATTCCTTTTGCTAATTTTCTGATGATATGCGTTTTTTCTTTAATAATTATTTCATTTGTAGAACTAAGATGGTTGGCTCCTTTTTTTGTTTTGAGTATTGTTTATTTTAGTGATTTACAGTATGAAAAAGTATTTGGAACTAAAGTTGTTTTTGCAAATTATGGTGTTTTATTACTGTTAAGTTTATATGGAATATGTTCTTTATTGAGTAAATATTAAACCTTTATTATATTAAACCGTATGTATAAGCATAAAATAGCGCTTTTATTTCCAGATGGAGTTGGAATTAAAAATTATTTATATACTGACGTATTTAAGAAGGATAAGGCAGACCTTGTACTGTTACACAATTTTGATCGAGAAACAATAGCTGAAATTCAAAAACAAACGCAAATAGTTAATGATTTTGAAATTCCAATATATAAGGAGTCTGTAATTGAAAAATTTTTAAGAGAATTAATTTGTCTTTCTCGATTACAATATAATGCTAAAAAAACAGCAAATTATAGTTTATTAACTAATTGGAACCCCTCAAATAAAAGTCTATTTCAACAAGTTTTTTATGTAATAATTGGTATAATAGCTCCTTTAATATCTTGTAGATATAATAGCATTTTATTTTTTGAAAAATTGTATCAAAAAAGTATTCGAAAAAATATTTTTTACAATCAAGCTAAAACTTTATTAAAAAAAATACAACCAAGTGTGTTATTTTGTTCACATCAACGTGGACTTAAAACTGCTACTGTTTTTGCAGCAGCAAGAGATCTAGGAATAAAAACAACTACTGTAATATATTCTTGGGATAATTTACCTAAAGCAAGATTAGCCTTACGAGCTGACAATTATTTTGTATGGTCAGGTTATATGAAGAAAGAAATGAGTGTTTATTATCCTGAGATTTTACAAAATTCAGTTGTGGTAACTGGAACCCCACAGTTTGAATGTTATGCAAATGGGAATAATATTATAAATAAAGATGTTTTTTATAAAAAATACAATTTAGATGTTAATAAAAAAATAATTTGCTTTTCAGGAGATGATGAAAAAACTTCTCCTGATGATCCCAAATATTTGAATGATATAGCTTCTGCTTTGGTTTCTGCCAACATACAAGATAAATACCAAATTCTTTTCAGAAAGTGCCCCGTAGACGTGTCTAATAGGTTTAATGAGGTATTGAGTAGGTATCCCGATTTAATTAAAGTAGCACCTCCCATATGGTTTTTTAATAAATCATTGAACTGGACTACTATTTATCCCTCTAAAGATGATGTGAAATTATTAGTGTCAACGGCATTTTATTCAGATATTGTTGTAAATGTAGGTTCAACAATGGCATTTGATTTTTCTATGTTTGATAAGACTTGTGTATTTATTAATTATAATCAAACAATTAAGACTGATCCAAATTGGTCAGTAGAAACTATTTATAAGTATCAGCATTTTAGATCAATGCCTAGTAAAGATACTGTTGTATGGTTAAATGGTAAGGATGAAATTGTTACAAAATTAACTAAATTAGTCTCAAACACATCTTCAATGAAAGACTGGAAACAGCTTATATTAGGGGATTATTTAAATGCATCGAAATTTATACAGAACCAATTAATTGAAAAATTATAGTATGCATATTTGTTTTGTCACACATGAGTACCCCAAAATAGGTCATCCACATGGGGGAATAGGGTCTTTTGTGCAAACTTTAGCTAGAGCTTGTGTTAGTAATAATATTAAAGTTTCAGTAGTTGGTTTGAGCTATACTAATAAAACAGAAATAGAACATGATCATGGGGTTTCCGTATACAGAGTAGGGCGGTCTACTGTAAAATACGGAGGATTTATTTTTAATTCATTAAAAATAAATAGAATTTTAAAAAAGGTACATAGTCGTTATCCACTTGATATTATTGAAGGAGCTGAATTAGATTTTGCTTTTATAAAAAAAATAAAAAATGTGCATTATATAATTCGAATGCATGGAGGTCATCATTTTTTTTCATCAACTTTGGGAGATAAAATTAAAAAATGGCGTGGATTTAAAGAAAAGTTATCATTTAAAAGAGCAGATAGTTATATTGCTGTCACTAATTTTGTTGGAAATAAAACTGCAGAATTGTTAAAAATGAAACTCCAGTTTAAATGTATTTATAATTTTGTAGATACACAGTTGTTCTCACCAAAACAAACAATTCAGGTACAGAACTTTAAATTGGTTTTTATTGGAACAGTTTGTGAAAAAAAAGGGGTTAGACAGTTGATATTAGCTTTACCACGAATAAAAGAAAAATTCCCTGAGGTTCATTTAGAAATTATTGGACGTGATTGGTTGTTTTCAAATGGGGAATCTTATATTAAGAATTTAAAAAAAACTATTGATTCACAAATATTTGATTCAGTAAATTTTTTGGGAGTAATCCCTTTTGAGCAAATTCCAGAACATTTAGCGTCAGCTCATATAGCGGTTTTCCCCTCACATATGGAGTCTTTTGGATTAACATTAATTGAAGCTATGGCTATGGAAAAGCAGATTTTGGCTAGTGAAATACCACCTTTTAAGGAAATAGTAGGGGGAAACCAAGAAAATGTAGTATTATGCAATCCCCATTCAGAAAAAGCAATAGCTGATAATATCTGTATGTTACTTGAAGATAAAAAAAAATCAGAAATGCGAGGAAAACTTTCAGCTAAACGTATATCAAAATTGTTTGATAAAGATGTTATTGTACAGCAAAACATTGTAAATTATAAAAATATTTTGCTTGCTAAAAATGAATAAATTTTTATTAGATTTTAAAAAGTATAAAAAATATAGTGGAGGTAAATCTACGTTAATACTCATGCTAACCACACAAGGTTTATGGGCTTTATTAGTTTATAGATTATCCAATAATATTTATACAAGTAGACTTCCATTTTTTATTAAAAAGCCATTACTTTTAGGAGCTGTTATTAACCAGAAAATAATAGAAATTTTAACAGGTATTTCCCTGCCATATGCTGCTATAATTGGAGAGTGTTTTTATATAGCGCATTATGGACATATCATTATTCATCCAAAAGCAATAATAGGAGATAATTGTAATATAGCTCAGGGAGTTACAATAGGAGTTAGTGGTCGAGGTGATAGAAGGGGAGTACCTGTTATAGGAAATAATGTATTTATAGCAGCAAATGCAGTAATTGCAGGAAAAATATTTGTTGGTGATAATAGTGTTATAGGAGCTAATTCTTTAGTTGTAAAAAACATTGCTCAAGGTATAACTGTTGTAGGTGTTCCTGCGGTTAAGGTTAGTGATAATAATTCTGAAGCATATATTTAATGAAGTTTTTAATAGTAACTTTAGCGCCAACACTGAAAAAAAGTGACGGTTATTATTCATATGCTCCATATGTTTATGAAATGAATTTGTGGGGAAAATATGTAGATGAAGTAGCTATTGTCTCTCCTATATTTTATGATAAAAAACTATTATTATCTCGTTTTAAAAAAGATCCAAAAGTTATACCCATTCCACCTTTCTCGATTACATCTATTTCAGAAATATTAAAGAGTTTGATCAGTGTTCCGTTTATTATTATAAGTATATATAAAGCAATGAAATGGGCAGATCACATACATTTAAGATGCCCAGGAAATATAGGCTTGTTGGCTTGTTGTGTCCAAATCCTTTTCCCTAAAAAGGAAAAAACTATAAAATATGCAGGGAATTGGGACCCAAAATCAAAACAACCTTTGTCATATAGAGTTCAAAAATATTTATTAAAGAATACATTCTTAACAAGGAATGCTAAAGTGTTAGTTTATGGTGATTGGAAAGAATCATCAAAAAATATTGTTCCATTTTTTACGGCCTCTTATACTGCTTCTGAAAAAGATTTAATAGAGAAGAAAGAATTTAATAAAAGTATTAATTTATTATTTGTGGGGACTTTAAGCAAAGGAAAACAGCCCTTATTAAGTATTAAAGTAGCGCAAGAATTAAAATTAAAAGGATTAACTGTCTTTTTAGATATTTATGGAGAAGGATTAGAAAGAGAAGCATTAGAAAGTTATGTTGCTAATCATAATTTATCCAAATTTATTAAGTTGCATGGTAATAAGGATAAAGAAGTGGTAAAGCAAGCATATAAAAAAGCACATTTCCTGGTATTTATATCTAAATCAGAAGGATGGCCTAAGGTTGTAGCAGAAGCGATGTTTTGGAAGTGTTTGCCTATTAGTACGGCTGTGTCTTGTGTTCCAGATATGTTGGATCATGGTAATAGAGGTAGTTTGGTAGAACCCGATATTGAACAAGTAAGTAGCGAAATAATTAATTATGTGAAGGAACCTGAGAAATATCAAGAGAAGGTTTGTAAAGCACATGATTGGTCAAGAACATATACATTGGATAAATTTGAAAACGAAATAAAACATATGTTATAATGAAATTACGTGTTATACATTTGATTGACTCATTAAATGCTGGTGGAGCGGAAGTTTTAGCTGTTAATATAGCTAATAACTTAGATCAAGAAAATTATGTTTCTTATCTCTGTTCAACTCGTAAAGAGGGAGTTTTAAAAGATAAATTAGAATCGCATGTTAATTACCTGTATTTAAATAGAAAAAAGGCAATTGATTTTTTAGCTATATTTCGTTTGATAAAATATATTAAGAAGAATGAAGTTGATATAATCCATGCACATTCATCTTCTTTTTTTATTGCTTATTTAGTGAAATTGTGCTATCCTAAAGTGAGGTTGTTTTGGCATGATCACTATGGAGATAGTGAGTTTTTATATAAAAGGGATTTTAAAGTTTTAAAATTAGCTTCTTTAAAGTTTGAAGCGATTATCGCTGTAAATGAAAAGCTAAAATCTTGGTCAGAGCTTAAATTAAAGTGTAAGGATGTTTATTTTGTAAGTAATTTTGCACATTTAGAAACTATAGAAAAGAGTACTAAATTAAAAGGTAATAAAGGAAAAAGAATAGTTCATTTGGCAGGTTTTAGGGCTCAAAAGGATCATTTAAATTTATTGGAAGCTTTTAAAATTGTATTATTAAAACATAATGAGTGGACGCTGCATTTAATAGGTAAGAGTTATGATGATGAATATTCAAAATCAATAGAAAAATTTATTAAAAAAAACAATATGCAAAATAGTGTATTCATGTATGGTGTTTGTTCTGATATAAAAAATATACTTAGTCAGTCTGATATAGGAGTTTTATCATCAAAATCTGAAGGGTTACCTATAGCTTTATTGGAATATGGTCTTGAAAAACTTTGTGTAGTGGTCACGAATGTAGGAGAATGTAGTACTGTTTTAAATCAAGTGAATACTAATTTTTTAGTAGAAGCAAATGATAGTAAATTATTTGCTGAAGGAGTGAATAAAATAATTGATTTTTCGGATAAAGAAAAGGAAATATATGGAGGAGAGTTATTCAATTTAGTTCAGCAAAAATACTCTAAAAATAAATTCATGGAAAGAATGTCAACCCTGTATTCAAATTTTTAATATAGTTATATTACTGTGCAAAGAATAATAAATAGTTATTATATATAAGTACATAAAATATGAAGGTTATAAAAAAAAATAAATCTGAGATACGCTTAATTTTACTCCATATAATTTTGGGAGTGGTGATTTATAGTATTCAGTTTAGTTCAATACTTTATAGTTTGTTGATTATTGTGGGAACACTATTTTTTGTGTTTTCGGCAAAGGATAAGACATATGCAATTTTGGTTTCAGCAGCTTATATAACTTCTAGTGAAGTTTTTTTAAGAATGACTGGGGGGTTAGTGTTTTATGAACTGCATAAATATATGTTGATAGTTTTAGCTATAATTGGGGTATTTTATAGCTTAGGCAAAGTGAAAGGATATATTTATTTAGTGAGTACAAGTTTGTTGTTAGTGGGAATAATATTTACAGAATATAATGTTACTGAGAATGTACGAAAAATGATACTATTTAACTTGAGCGGAGCAATTTCATTAGGAATTTTTGCATTCTATTGTTATAAAGTACAGATAAGTTTAAAACAATTAAATAGGGTGCTTTTTTACGCTGTTTTGCCAGTTATTGGGATGTTAATATATATGTTTTTATATACACCAGACTTAAAATCGGTAATAACAGGGACTGGGTCAAATCATAAAGCCTCCGGTGGTTTTGGGCCTAATCAAGTGGCTACTATTCTTGGTTTTGGTGTTTTTATATTAATGACAAGGTTGTTGTTAAATAACTATAAAAAGTTGCAGTTGATAATTGAGATTACATTATTAGCATTATTCACTTTTAGGGGGCTAGCAACTTTTTCAAGAGGAGGAATTCTCGCTGCTTTTATTGCAATACTCTTTTTTGTAATATTAATTTACTTTAGAGGGAACAAACCTGTAATTAGAAAAATATATAAGATGCTTTTTTTATTTATTATCGTAGGTATTGGAGTATGGTTTTATACGGTTAGTCAAACTTCAGGAATGATAGAAAAGAGGTACTTGAGTAGAAATGCTGCCGGTGTTGAAAAGGAGGATATCACTACTGGTCGTAAGGATTTGGTGGCGATAGAGCTACAAGCCTTTTTTGAAAACCCATTTATGGGTATTGGTGTAGGGAAAAGTAAACAATATCGGTTTGAAAGAACAGGTACACTTGCGGCATCTCACAACGAAATGAGTAGATTAGTTTCAGAACATGGTGCGTTAGGAATTATTTCATTTGTTATTTTATTTTTTACGCCACTATTATTACGTTTACAATTGCGTAATAACATCTATTTTTATTCTTTTTTTCTGTTTTGGTTGTTGACGATTAATCATTCGGCAATGCGGATAGCTTTTCCTTCCTTTATTTATGGTTTGTGTTTACTCGATGTGACTTTTGATAAAAAAGAGAAACTATCAAAAAAAATAAATACACAACAGACGTGATTCTATACATAGGTAATAACATACACTCCAAAACAAATAATGTCACTTATATGGTTACTCTAAGTAATCTGTTAAAGGAAGAAGGCTTTGAGTTATTGATGACATCTTCAAAAAAAAATCAGTTATTAAGAATAATTGATATGCTATTGAATATAGTAAAATATAGAAAAAAAAGTAGTTATGTCCTTATTGATACTTATAGTACCCGTAACTTTTATTATGCTTTAGCTTGTAGTCAATTAGCACGTGTTTTTAAATTAAATTATATACCTATTTTACATGGAGGAAATTTGCCTAATAGGTTAGTAAAATCACCTAAATTAAGTAGTTTAATTTTTAAGAATTCATACAAAAATATAGCACCATCTAATTATTTAAAAAGTGAATTTGAATTAAAAGGATATGAAGTAGTTTTCATTCCTAATGTTTTAGAAGTGAATACTTATAAGTTTAAAAAGAGAGCGTTGTTTTCTCCAAAATTACTTTATGTACGAGCTTTTGATAAAATATACAATCCCAAAATGGCAGTGTATGTATTATCAGAAATATTAAAAGAATACCCATTAGCAAAATTATGTATGGTTGGCCCTGACAAGGATGGGTCATTGAAAGAGTGTAAAGATTTAGCGTTATCATTAGGTATAGCTGCATCTATTGAATTCACAGGGGTTTTGTCAAAAAGAGAATGGCATAAATTGTCGGAAGAATATGATCTTTTTATAAATACCACAAACTTAGACAACACTCCAGTAAGTGTAATGGAGGCTATGGCTTTAGGTTTACCAGTTATATCTACTAATGTTGGTGGAATACCATATTTAATAGAGAATAATGTAACAGGGGTATTAGTTCCTCCAAATGATGTGATTTCGATGTCTAATGAGATAAAGAAGCTTTTAAGTACTCAAGATAGATTAAAAAAAATAGCTTCTAACGCTAGAGCTCAAGTTGAAAAATTTGATTGGGATGTAGTAAAAGGTGATTGGAAATCTATATTGAAATAGGGTAATTTAATATAGTTATACTATATTTGGACACTAAAGTTTTAAACGAATTAAATGCCCGAAACAACTAACCTTCATTTTGATTTATCTGAACGTAAATTATTATTACGTTTTTTAGATGTTAGCTTAGTCTTATTAGGATTACATTTTTTAGGAAGTGTTTTTGAATTTGATTATTTTACAATTAGAGAAGATAAGTGGGTTTGGTCAATATTATTAGGGTTTTATATCCTTTTTTTTGGATCAGTATTTGAGATTTATCACTTACGAAAGTCAAGTGATTTCTTTAAGATATTAAAAGGAATAGTCGCTACTTGTTCAGTTACAATGCTGGTATATATCCTAACACCTTTTTTTTCTCCAGAACTTCCTGAAAGTAGAATACAAATCATATATTTTTACTTATCAATTATTGGTTCAATGTCAGTTGGACGGTTAGCATACATTTTTTTCATTAATTCACCAATTTTTAGAAAAAGTGTATTATTAATTGCGGATGGTGAATTGTTTAACGAAATAGAAAATGACTTAGCAATAGCAGATGCCAATTATAAAATAAATTATTTTATAAACGTAACAAATAACTCTAACATACCTCAAGTTGGTAAGGAAATTTCATCAAATGAATTAAAAGAATATGCTCGAAAAGGAATACATGAAATTGTTGTTACTCGTACATCTAAGTTTTCTTCATCAGAATTATATAATGATTTATTAGAATTGTTTAACCAAGGTCATGTAATTAAAGACTATTCTGATGTTTATGAAGAGTTGTCAGGTAGGGTTTATGTAAACTTAAAAGATAAAAATTTATATAAACAATTTCCATTTAGTAAACATAAAATAAAACCTTTATACAGACTTGTTCATCGATTTTCCGATGTGATAATTAGTGTTTTTGGCTTGTTAGGTTTATCACTAATGATTCCGTTTTTATTTTTAACAAACATGATAGCTAATAAAGGCCCCTTATTTTATACTCAAGATAGAGTAGGGAAAAAAGGAAATATTTTTAAAATATACAAGTTAAGAAGCATGGTAGTAAATGCTGAAAAAGATGGTGCTGTTTGGGCGGATAAAAATGATTCGCGAGTGACAGTATTTGGTAAGTTTTTAAGGAAAACACGTTTAGATGAATTTCCACAATTTATCAATATATTAAAAGGGGAAATGAGTGTTATTGGGCCTAGGCCTGAACGTCCAGTTTTTGTTGATCAATTAGCTAACGAAATACCTTTTTACCCAACTAGACATATTGTTAAGCCAGGATTAACAGGATGGGCTCAAGTGAATACAAGTTATGGCGCATCAGTAGATGAAAGTTTATTGAAATTGCAATATGATTTATATTACATTAAGCACAGAAATGTGTTTTTAGACTTAAATATCGTAATAAAAACATTAAGTACGGTGTTGTTTTTTAGAGGTCAATAATTAACTTTTAAAGTATTTAGATAAATAGATATATCTTATTACTAAAGCGATAAATATGGGAGTCATTCCATAAGAAAAAACTTCAATTTTAAATATCCAGGCTGCCATTAGAAAAATAAGTAATACTATTAGTAATTTAAAATAATTATTAATCCACTTAGGGGGATTTTTATTTATACTAACAAATGCAATAATCAAATTAGGAGCAAAGGCCCATAGAATATTTAAATTGTTAATGGTTGTTGTGTGATCGGTTGCAAACCATAATAATAATGATAACACTCCGGTTAGACCAGTAGCTAATAAAAGAATGAAATCTAAAGCTTTATTTCTTTTCTTCTTTTTTAAATCGATATAAGTAATCCAAATTATAAATAAAGACAAAATAGATAGGATACTATATGGGCTTAAAAAAGAAAAACCTTGTTTACTGACTTTAAAGTTGTCTATAGATAATATTGTAGAAGTTTCTTTTATTAAAGGAGTATTGTTTATTGTGGCATTATTAAAAGCTTCAAAAATATATTTGGGTAAAAACTGATATTCATCTGTTGTAGCTTTCACATCAATTACTGACCCAAGAGCAATATTGATTCCTACATTTGCCCATGTATTATGAGGAACGTTATTATTAATCAAATCACGCATGGTGAATGATGTGGTTATGTGGTTGTCTTTAATTACTATCTCGTTAGGAAACACTTCGTCTAAAACAGCCCTTATTTTTGTTGCGCAATTGTTGTAAAAAAAATCATATTGATAGGTAGCGTTTTCAGGCTTGGCGTTATTTTCTAAATACGTAATTAATTTTTTTCTTTGTTTATTAGTTAAGTTTAAAACCTGTTTTTTAATACCTCTATTTTCATATTGGTATTGTTGATAAAAATAATCGTACGGAGCCTTACCTAATTTGTAATATAGTTTTCCTTTAGCAAAATTGGTGTAAAAATTAGGAGCTGAGAAATCAAAAACACCATAGTTATATACTACATCATAATGATTACTGAAGTCTTGAACTCTAAAGGCACTATGACCAAATTTACTATACAATTCATTACCAGGGTCACATGTAAGTACAGAAATTACTGTATTGTCAGAATATGGTATGTTTTGCGAGAATGTTAACCAACTTAGTGTAAAGAGTAAGCAGCAACTAATTTTTTTTAACATCTTTTAAAAGATAAAATTATTTTTTACTGAAAATACTCCAATCTAACTTTAAAGAGAAAATATTAGAATAAAATGTTTCGTCTGTTTTTCCAATGTTAGTTAAAGAGTAGTCAACATATATTCCTTTATAGTGAAACCCTAATCCAATATTTGGTTGGGCATTTAATTTTTCACCACCTTCAAGCTGTGCTATGTTTTGAAATTTACCAACACCACTTCTTAAAAACACTAAATTATTATAATCTAATTGCAGTCCTAATGCAGGTGAAATACTTGCGAATGACGAGGATATAATATCATTAGTTTCTGCAAATCGTACATCAAAATCCAATTCAGTTAAAAGGGATAGTTTGTGTTTGAAGTCAAAAGTTCTTGCAATACCTATTTGAAGTTTTGGTAAAGTAATTTCAGTGTCTTCAGACACATCCTGGCTTTGCCCTGTATTGGTGTATGCTGAGGTAGCTTGAATGTCACTTAATTTATCGGCATCAATATCCCAAGTATTAAATGTAGTAGTAATATCACGAGCCATTAAACCAATAGTCCATTTTCTATAATCATACTGTAGTCCAGCATCAAAACCAAATCCCCATGAATTCGCAAAATCACCTATAATTCTTCTTAGTATTTTAATGTTGGCACCAAATCGTAAGTTTTCAATACCTAAATTTCTTGCGTAGGAAAATGTAACCGCATAATCGGCAGCTGAGAACAAATTTATTCTACTATAGTCAATACCTTGATCGTCAATTAATTTTGTGGTATCTAATATATCATCTACACCAAAACGAATCAGTGATAAGGCAAAAGCGCTTTTTTCGTCAATTGGCATAGCAAATGCTCCGTAGTCATAGCTCGCAATATTCGCAAAGTAGTTTGCGTGCATTAATGAAGCTTGCTTTCCTTTTAACTTTAATAAACCTGCAGGGTTCCAATACCCAGAATTCACATCAGTACTACTGGCAACAACGGCATTTGACATACCAAAAGCTGCGGCATCTACACCAATATTTAAAAACTCATTAGAATATTTTCTAGTGACTTGTGCATTTGTGTAAAAGCAAAAAAGTATTGCTGTTAAAAATAATATTTTTTTCATTTTTTTATAAGAATAGGAAGCAAAAATAAGACTTTCATAGCCTAATTAAAAATTAGGGTACTATTTATAATAAATTATAGTTTATGTAACTTCAATTGCAAAGTTTTATTGTGTCAACGATCGTGTTTTAATCGAAGATATTGGTTGTTTGTCGAAATTATGCTGAGATTGAGCTTGTTATAGTACAATGTTAATTTTTAATAGAGATGCTATATGTACATTTGTTTTACCCAAAAATATTTTATTCCGAATTAATTACTTTTTAACCCTTAATTTAAACACAAATTTCATGAAAAAAATTACATTATTATTTGCAATGCTATTGTTTAGTATTGTAGGGTTCTCTCAATTTACTGAGGGATTTGAAACCGAAATCCCAGCAACCTTTACCGTTAATAATGGTGGAGCAGTAGCCGGTAATACTTGGGTGCATTCAGGAGCTCCTAATGGCGGAGCACATACTGGTACAGGAGTAGCAAGTATTACTTATGAAGGTACTGCACATAATGACGATTTAATAACACCTCAGATTACTGTTGCAGCCAATGTTAATGATAAGCTTTCTTTTTGGATAAAATCTAGGTCAGGTACATTTTTAGAATCTTATGAGGTACGATTATCAACTACCAATACAGCAACAGCATCTTTTAATGTAGTTTTACAGTCAGAACAAGACGCTCCAAATTCTTGGGAGAATATTGTATTGAATTTAAGTGGATACATAGGTCAATCAGTTTATGTAGCAATTAAGGCAACTGACACAAATAAATGGCAATTATTTGTAGATGATGTAGTTAATGATGGTCAACCATCGTGTATAGCACCAACAATTTTAACAGCTACAGGAATTACTGCTACTACAGCTACTTTGGGTTGGACAACTGGTGGTAGCGGTGAACCTAATTGGGATGTAGAAGTGTTACCAGTAGCTACAGCTGCTACAGGAACACCAACTGATACAGGAGTTACTAATACGTTTAATAAAACAGGGTTAACTGCTAATACTGCATATAAGTTTTACGTAAGAGCAAATTGTGGCGGAGGAGCAAGTACTTGGTCAGGGCCATTTAATTTTACTACACCTTGCGTAGCAGTTACTGCACCTTTTGTCGAAAATTTTGAAAACGCTGGGGCAGTACCAAGTTGTTGGTCTTTAAGTGGAGCAGAAAATTGGAGGTTTTCTAATACAGGTACAGGAGAGCATATAGGTAATAATGGTACTTTAAGTGGAGCAACAGCTTCTGGTGGATATTTTGCTTGGGTAGATTCTTCTTTAGATGAAGCTAATGCTATTTTAACAAGCCCGTTAATTGATGTTTCAGGATTAACGACACCATCACTTTCTTTTTATGAAATAAGTGATAATGAAGGTGATACAAATGCACAATTATTAGTAGAAGTTTATGATGGAGCTGCATGGAATACTGTTGGAACATATGCTGCTAATACAGCTGGTTGGGAACAGAAGTTCATTAGCCTTGCAGGATTAACTATTACTGGTCCAATACAAATAAGGTTTACTTTTACGGAGCCAACTTCAGGTGACTTTACAGATGATATAGCCATAGATGATGTTGCAGTAAATGAACTACCAACTTGTTTACCTTCTAATACACCTAATGTAACAGCTATAACAGCAACTTCCGCTAGTTTGGCTTGGACTTCAGGTGGAAGTGGAGAAGCTAACTGGGATATTGAAGTACTTCCTGCTGCTAATACAGCTACAGGAACACCTACAGATACAGGAGTTACTAATCCTGTAGTTAAAAACAGTTTAAATCCAGCTACAGATTATAAATTTTATGTAAGAGCTAATTGTGGTGCTGGAGGTCTTAGTCCTTGGGCAGGGCCATTTACATTTACAACAGCTTGTGGAACAGTAACGCCTAGTTATACTCAAGAATTTACAACGTATCCGGGTGCTTGTTGGACAGAAGGAGATAATACAGATATTGCAACAGGGCCAAACGGTGGTAATGGGGTTTGGGCTGTAGATGGATTTTTAAATAATGGGGTGACTGGAGCTGCAAGAGTAAATATTTTTGGAGCTACTGATAGTGATTGGTTGGTTACTCCAACATTTGATTTGTCTTCGGGAAGTTATGGTTTAGCTTTTGATACTGGAGTAACAGCTTTTACCGGTACTGGTGCAGGAACGATAGGAGCGGATGATAAGGTATTATTGTTAATATCAAATGATGATGGAACAACTTGGATTACTTTAGATACTTTTGATAATACTAATAGTCCATCAAATACAGGGGATGCGAAAATATACGACCTTGCTGCGTATACATCTGCTACAACAAAATTTGCATTTTTAATGACAGAAGGAGCTACTTCTGGTGGAGATATTAACTTTTATGTAGATAACTTTAAAGTAGATTTACATTCTATTTTAGGTGTAGAAGAAGTAAGAAAAATAGAAAGGTTCGTAATGTACCCTAACCCTGTAGAGGATAAATTAACAATTTCTGCTAAAAATGAAATCAAGCAATTATTAGTTGTTAATATGTTAGGGCAAACTATCAAAACAGTAACTCCTAATAGTAGGGATTATCAACTTGATTTTTCTGATTTTAACTCAGGAATTTATTTTGTAAAAGCTTCGGTTAATAATACTGAAGAAACTTTTAGAATAGTGAAAAAATAAGTTTATCACATATTTTTTAAAAGCTCGTGTTTTATAACACGAGCTTTTTTATTTTTGTTGCTATGGAAATTAAGTATTCATTTATTATACCAGTTTACAATAGGCCAGATGAAATTGAAGAACTGTTAACTAGTATGACAGCTTTACAATTTACCCAGCCTTATGAAGTTGTAATTATTGAGGATGGTTCCACATTATCTTCTGAAGATGTTGTGGTTAAATTCTCAGATGTTTTGAACATTAGCTATTATAAAAAAGAAAATTCAGGGCCTGGTGATTCCAGAAATTACGGAATGCAAAAAGCAGAAGGGAATTATTTTTTAATTTTAGATTCTGATTGTATTCTTCCGGAAAACTATTTATTTGAAGTAGATAAATCTTTAGACAAAAACTTTGTTGATTGTTTTGGTGGGCCAGATGCTGCTCATGAGTCATTTTCTGATATTCAAAAGGCAATTAATTACGTAATGACCTCTTTTTTTACAACTGGAGGGATTCGTGGAGGAAAACAACAAGTGGATAAGTTTCAGCCAAGAAGTTTTAATATGGGCTTATCTCGAAAGGCATTTGAAGTTTCTGGTGGTTTTGGGAAAATTCACCCTGGAGAAGATCCTGATTTAACTATTCGATTATGGAAAGAAAGTTTTAAAACGAAACTAATTCCTGAAGCTTTTGTGTATCATAAACGCAGAATTTCATGGAGTAAATTTCATACTCAAGTACAAAAATTTGGGAAATGCCGACCTATATTAAACAGTTGGCATCCAGAAACAAAAAAAATAACCTATTGGTTCCCTACACTGTTTG
>Ga0105354_1000727_pt1 | contig 20368 bp, 20 predicted proteins | sample GOMGulsemesocosm_FD_83658 | JGI IMG/M metagenome (GOLD analysis project Ga0105354, IMG submission 83658) | Methane-oxidizing microbial communities from mesocosms in the Gulf of Mexico - GOM9B Gulf of Mexico | ecosystem: Environmental > Aquatic > Marine > Cold seeps | place: USA: Gulf of America...
CTCTTAGCTCAGCTGGATAGAGCACCTCCCTTCTAAGGAGGCGGTCGAAGGTTCGAATCCTTCAGGGCTCACTTAAAGACTTACTGGAAACAGTAGGTCTTTTTTGTTTTTATACCATTTGTAGTGCTTCACAAGTTTTTTAGGGATCAAGTCTAATTTTTGTATGGATAGTATGTTTAGCTAGATTAAGTAATGAATTTTTCTAGTTAATTCAATATGTTTTCTCAAGCCTTCGTCAAAAAGGTCTGAACTTTGTTCTGCCGAGGTTATTGAAAAACTTGCTTGAATCAGTAGGTCTTTTTTTTGTTTAATTTTCAAGGAAAGTTGTGTGCAAAAGAAAAGCAACGCCATGAAAATAACGTTGCTTGTATAGTTTAATTATTAACCCCTTAATTATAAACCATAAGCAAATATATAAAATCTATTGGATTAGTAGGCTTTTATTTGAAATATTATGATAATATTCTGATATTTTACTTTAAAAGTTAAATTTTTCTAAATATTTGAATTCGTCTTTTGATTTGCATTACATTTGTACCAACAAATGTTGTTTGTACATGAGTAAGTTGTCCTCTATATTAAAAAGTAATGCAGTTTTGCCTCTATCAAAAGAGGTGGTGCTAAATTTACTTTGTACGAGTAATTACATATCGGAAAAGTACACTGTGTTTTTTAAAGAATATGAAATTACAGGTCCTCAGTATAATGTATTGCGAATTTTACGAGGGCAAAAAGGTTCACCAGCAAATTTGTCAACTATACAGGAGCGTATGGTGCATAAAAATAGTAACGCTGGTAGATTAGTTGATAAGCTGCTTTTGAAAGATTTAGTAGGGCGAAATACATGTAAAGAAAATAGAAGGAAAATAGAAGTGATAATTACTCAAAAAGGACTTGAACTACTAACTTGTATAGACCCTGAATTAGATAAGTTAGAGAATAAAAATTTAATGAGGCTCACAAAGGAAGAAGCGGAAATTTTAAATAGTCTATTAGAAAAATTAAGAGAATAATAAATAATTAAATAAATAATATGAAAACAAACAAGAGTTTAAAAATTGGATTAGTAGCAGTTATTGCATTTGCATCATTTGCATTTACTTCAATAGTAAATAAAGAAGTAAAAATAATTGAAAGCACGATTAATTGGAAAGGTTATAAAGTAACTGGTGAGCATTCAGGAACAATTAATTTAAAAGAAGGAGTATTGTCTTTTGAAGGTGATCAGTTAAAAGGAGGTAGTATTGTTATTGATATGACTTCAATTAAAGTCACTGACATGGAAGGGGAATATGCTGATAACTTAGCAGGGCACTTAAAAGCAGATGACTTTTTTGGATCTGATAAGTTTCCTACAGCAGCATTAAAATTCACTAAATTAAGCGGTCATGGAGCGCACTATCATGTAACTGCTGATTTAACAATTAAAGGAATTACAAGTCCTGTGAGTTTTGAAATGAAAGTTGAAGGGAATTCTGCTACAGCTAAATTAAAGATTGATAGAACTAAGTACGGGATTAAATATGGTTCAGCCAGTTTCTTTGACGATTTAAAAGATAAAGCTATATCTGATGAATTTGATATTGATGTAGCTATTAAGTTTTAAGTTAATAAACCTGTAACGTTTTGAAAATAGTATTACGGAATTAATAAGCTAAAGGTGGTGATTTTTATATTGCCACCTTTTTTGTTTTGGCAGTATCTCTTTAATTGACTTGGGAGGTATTTGATTTGGTGTTAGTATATAATTAGGTAAGTGTGGTCTAATTTTAGTACAGATTTTTTTTTACCTTTTTATGTCGAATGAATCAAATTGTTTTTCAGTGGTCAATTTGATAACTTCAATATTTGTAACTATAGATAGAGGAGAGCCTTGGTTTTTAAGCCAGTTTGTAAATTTATCTAAAGTATTTGTTTCTCCTGTAACTTCAATAAAAACAGTTCCATTATTTTTATTAGTTACATAGCCTTTAAGGGCTAACTCATTGGCTTTTTCTTGAGTATATTTTCTAAACCATACTCTTTGAACTTTTCCAGTAACTGTAATTTGAAGGCTTTCCATTATATCACTGGTACAGGGCTTTTATATTCATTAATGGCTACAAAAGTAAAATGTCCAGTTACAGCTAATTCACGTTCATTAGAATACATTCTTTCTGTAAATATATCTACTTTAATTTTGCAACTTGTGGTACCTACTTTAATGACTTTAGCAACTAGTTCAATAATACTTCCTTCGGGAATAGATTTGTCAAAATCTATTTTGTCCGATGATATAGTTACCATTCTTTTTCTACTAAATCTAGTTGCGCATATAAAAGAAGCTTCATCCATTAACTGAAGTGCAGTTCCTCCAAATAGTGTTCCGTAATGATTTGTAGTATTAGGAAAAACGGCTTTAAAAATTCTTGTTTCTGAAAGTTTTATTCGTTCGTCAATTGTCATAAAAAAGTTTATTATTGTCTACAGTTATTAGTATATAACTAAGTGGTTTATTTGTAAAATATTTTCTTAAGTAAAGATGTGTAAACTATCAATTAACGATATTATTTCGTTAGCGTTAATATTCAGAAAATTAAGCCCGCTTGTGGGGTTAAAGTTATATTGATTAGGGTATAATAGTTTATTACTTTACTTATTTTTGCAGTAAAGATAGTGATATGAATATTATAGATAGTCTTAATTGGCGTTATGCTACTAAAAAATTTGATGCAGATAAATATGTGTCAGATGGTAAGTTAGCAATATTAAAAGAAGCATTTACGCTTACGCCAACATCATACGGGTTGCAACCGATTAAGTTAGTGGTGGTTAGTGACAAAGAGTTGCAAAAAGAGTTGGTGCCTCATTCATTTAACCAGGAGCAAGTGGCTCAGGCATCTCATGTATTGGTTATTTGTATTGAAAATACAATAGATGAGGCATTTATTAGAGCACATTTTGAAAATGAAAAAAATATTAGGGGTACTTCTGATGAAGTAATAGATTCTTTTAGGTCATTTTTAATACATGATTTTTCAGGTAAAAAAGAAGATGAAATTAAAGCATGGGCTACAAAACAGGCATATATAACTTTAGGGAATTTATTGACTGTTTGCGCATTAGAGAGAATTGATTCTTGTCCAATGGAAGGGTTTTTACCAGATAGATATAATGAATTATTGAATTTAAAAAACAAAGGGTTATCTGCAGTACTTGCATTGCCAATAGGTTATAGGTCAAAAGAGGATATGTTTTCTAAATTTAAGAAAGTGAGAAAATCGGTAGAAACTAATGTGATAACACTATAATTTTGGTAAGGTTATTGCTCGTATATTTAATAATGAATTTATAAGAGAGTAAAATGAAGAGTATTTTTGTAATAGTGTTACTGTTTGTTAGTACGTTATTTTATGCGCAAGAGCATGATACACGGTTGAATTGGGAAACAGATTTTGAAGTAGCTAAAAGTAAAGCTAAGAAAATGAATAAACCAATTTTAATGTTATTTACTGGTAGTGATTGGTGTGCACCATGTAAAATGTTGAAAAAGGATTTTTTTCAATCAGATGCATTTGTTGTTAAATCTAAAATGTTTGTACTATTACTGGTGGATTTTCCAAGAAATAAAGAGTTAATTACATCAACTCAAGAGGCTGCTAATAAAGTTTTAAATTCTAAATATGGTGTGCGATCTCTTCCGACAGTTATTGCTGTAAATTATAAAGGAGAAATTTTAGATAAGATTAAAAGTTATAACTCTGGGCGTGATACGCGTTACCATTTTGAGTTTGTAGATAAATTATTAAAGTAGTAGAATTTCTTAACCACAAAAAAAAGGAACGCAATGCGTTCCTTTTTTTTGTGAAATAGAGTGTGCTTATTTGTAGCTAACATAGTCAATGATTTCTAATCCGTATCCAATCATACCTACACGTTTTTTATGTTGGCTTGTATTGGAAATTAGATTTAGTTTATGGATATCTAAATCATGTAAAATCTGAGCTCCGATACCAAAATCTTTAATATCCATTTTAATTCTAGGGGCTCTAATGTTGCCTTCTGATTGATTCGATTTTAATTTCTCTAATCTGCTTAATAGGTTTAAAGAAGGACTTTCTTGATTGATAAATACATAAGCACCTTTTCCTGATTGATTAATTAAATCAAAAATTCCTTCTAATTTTTTATCGGTATTAAAAGTAAGAGTATCTAATATATCATTATTCACAAGGGTAGAGGTTACACGAACAGTAACTGCTTCGTCTTCTGTCCAAGTCCCTTTTGTTAATGCTAAATGCACTTGGTTATTGGTAGTTTGTTTGTAAGCTCGTAATCTATAAGTTCCAAAACGAGTTTGTATTTCAAAGTCTTCCTTTTTTTCAATTAACGAATCGTGCTCCATTCTGTAGGCAACCAGATCTTCAATAGAGACGATTTTTAAATCAAATTTTTTGGCCACTTCAATTAACTGAGGTAAACGTGCCATTGATCCATCATCGTTCATGATTTCTACAATCACTCCAGCTGGTTTTAAACCTGCTAAACGGGCAAAATCAATTGCTGCTTCAGTATGTCCAGTCCTACGTAATACGCCACCTTCTTTAGCTTTTAAAGGAAATATGTGTCCCGGTCTGTTTAGATCATGGGGTTTGGTGTCTTCTTTGGTTAAAGCTTGAATAGTTAGTGCTCTGTCTGATGCGGAAATTCCTGTTGTAACTCCCTGACCGTTTAAATCTACAGAAATTGTAAAAGCTGTTTCCATAGGGTCAGAACTATTGCTAGTCATCATATTCAACTTCAGTTCTTCACATCTTTTTTCAGTCAGTGGGGCGCAAATAAGCCCTCTACCGTGAGTAGCCATAAAATTGACCATTTCCGGTGTAATCTTTTCGGCAGCAGCTAAGAAATCACCTTCATTTTCTCTGTCTTCATCATCTACTACAATGATTACTTTTCCTTGTCTGATGTCATCAATGGCATCATGAATATTATCTAATTGTATAGTTTTGTTGTTAACTGTTGTTGTCATTGTAGTTGTTGTTAAACAAGGTTAGAGTCTTCTTTTCCTTTTTTTGATATTTTTCTCCATATATTTCCAAAGAAACTGGTAATTCCATCGGTGTTAAATACTCCTTTATCAGAAGTGGCATTTCTGGTTAAAATTATACCAAGGGGTAATAGGATAATTGTGGATAACCAGGAGCCTATATGTGTAGGTAATACGCTTGTTTCGGCGCTATTTTCAGCAAAAATACCAATAAAATAATAGGTTAAGAATAGTAATATAGCTAATACCATTGGTAGTCCCATCCCACCTTTTCTAATGATTGCTCCTAATGGAGCTCCAATAAAGAATAGAATAAAGCAAGAGAAGGCAAGGGCTATTTTTTTATGAAATGCAATTTTGTGCTTATTTAAATTAGTGACTTTTAATTCAAGTAATCTCTCTCGGTTTTCTATTTGAGTGTATGAGTTTTTACTATTGTTAATAGCAAATTGGTAAATATCTTTTTTTTCTTTATTATTAAAAAGTGTAATCAAATCTCCCATAAAAATAGGTGCGGTATCGTTTGCTGCTTTGTTGTTTTTGATATTGTTTTTTTCGTTAATAAATAGGTCACCTTTAAGTGTTGCTTTATGAATAGACAGAGAATCGGTATTTAATTTCTTTTTAATCTTTGCTTTTTTTGTTTTGTGTAATTGATGGCCGTTATAGATGTTAGTAATATCCTTATTGTTTTCAGAAGTTATTTTTTGTTCTAATGAGTCAATTGTAGGAAGTAATTCGTTTATTTTAAGCATTCTATAGGTAACAACGTCCTCTACTTTTTTTGTATTATTTAATTTTGATAAATCAAAGTTCTTAGTGTATTTTTTAAAATAACTTTTGGCGTGAGGTCTTTTTTTTCTCTTTAGAGGGTCTTTTGTGTGGATATCATCGTAATAATTACCGTCGTGTAATATTAATTGCAATGTGTTTGATTTTTTACTAGATACTAATTCCCCGGTTTTAGCTTTTATTACAGTAGTGTTTTTGTTGTTTTTTGTAAAGAATACAATAACATTTTCTAATAAATTACCTTTGTCTCCGTATTTTTTGTCTACTTTAATGGTGATTTTATCTCCAATAGAATTAAACTGGCCTTCTGCAATAATCATTTCTGGGGATTGAACAGCAATTTGTCGTCGTAAGTTTCGTGATTTGTATTCACCCCAAGGAACTACATTGTTAGCAAAGAAGAATGTTGTAATACTTAGCAGTAAGATAAAAATTGAAACCCCTCGCATAGCACGCTGTAATGATATTCCAGCAGATTTCATTGCTGCAAACTCATAGTTTTCAGCAAAATTACCAAAAATCATTATTGATGTTAATAATATGGTTAATGGTAATATTAATGGAACGAGAGTAGGTAATAGGTAAACTAAAAATTTAAAAACAACTATTAAGTCTAAATCTTTACCGGCTAATTCTTTTACAAAAAGCCAAACTGATTGTAAAATAAATATAAAAATGAGTATGGTAAAAACACTGAAAAATGTCTTTAAAAAAGTAGTTAAAATGTATCGGTCAAGTATTTTCAAGATGGTTTACTCGTTAAAATAGTAATCACTATATTTATTTTTGTCAAAAATAAATAAACTTTCCGAGATAGGTTGGTTTGTTTTAAAACTATTAACAGTTAAAGTTATTACTGAGTCATTCTTTCCAACATGTATAATGTTGTATATGTTTTTTGTATTAGCATCTATTCCTAAAAGAATGTATTTGTTTTCTGAGTTTGTATCTATAGGTATAAGTTTAATGTATTGAATAGAACGTCCTTTTATAGGTAGTTTTTTATCCCAAACATAGGTGAACCCTTCTTGGAAAAACGATAACATTTTAGATGGTGTATTTTTGTTATCTTCCTCATCTGAAGCATTTGTGATAGTAACTTCTTCGTCTTCACTATTAATGGAGTATAGTTTTTTGCCATCAAATAAATTAGTGACACCTAAAATATTTACAAGATATTGTTCTCCTTTTAAATAGACATTTCCTTTATAGTTTTGTTCTATCTTTTCAGTTTCATTATTTAAACTGTATTTAAAATCGATGCTAATATTTTTGTAACTTTTTACTTTAGTAGATACTTCTTCTAAATATTTTTTCGCTTTTTCTGAGTTTTGAGAAAAACTAGAAAAACTAATTAATGTTACTAAACAAATTGCTAAATATTTTTTCATAATTTTTTTGTTATTCATTAGCTAATAATTGATCTAAAGCAATCAAATCAGGTACTAAAACAAGCCTTGCTTTACTACCTTCAAAAGGTCCAACGATTCCAGCGGCTTCTAATTGGTCGATTAATCTACCTGCTCTGTTGTATCCTAATTTTAATTTACGTTGTAATAGAGAGGCTGATCCTTGTTGTGCAGTAACTAATACTTCTGCAGCTTCTCTAAATAATTTATCACGTTCTGAAATATTATTATCAAGATCCGTGCCACCCTCTTCTCCTACGTATTCTGGTAATAAGTAAGCGTCAGGGTATGCTTTTTGAGCACCTATAAATTCAGTTATTTTTTCAACCTCAGGAGTATCAACAAATGCGCATTGAATACGAATTAACTCGTTACCTTGTGTGTATAGCATATCTCCTCTACCAATTAATTGATTGGCACCTCCAGTGTCTAATATAGTCTTAGAGTCAATCCCTGTCATTACTCTAAAAGCAACTCGAGCAGGGAAGTTGGCCTTAATCATACCAGTAATAACATTTACTGATGGACGTTGTGTAGCGATAATTAAATGAATACCAATTGCTCTTGCTAACTGTGCTAAACGTGCAATAGGTGTTTCTACTTCTTTACCAGCAGTCATTATTAAATCGGCAAATTCATCAACAACTAATACAATGTATGGTAAAAACTTATGCCCATCATTAGGGTTTAGTTTACGCTCCTTAAATTTTTTGTTATACTCAACAATATTTCTACAGTAAGCATTTTTAAGCATTTCGTACCTGTTGTCCATTTCAATACATAAGGAATTTAATGTATTGATTACTTTAGAATTGTCGGTAATAATAGCTTCTTCACTATCGGGTAGTTTTGCTAAATAATGGCGTTCTATTTTGTTGAATAATGTTAGTTCAACTTTTTTAGGATCAACTAAAACAAACTTAACTTCGGCTGGGTGCTTTTTGTATAATATGGATGTTAAAATACAGTTTAGTCCTACAGACTTTCCTTGCCCAGTTGCTCCAGCCATTAATAAGTGAGGCATTTTAGCTAAATCTACAACGAGTGTTTCATTACTAATGGTTTTTCCAAAAGCAATAGGTAGCTGCATTTCTGCTTCTTGAAAATTCTTAGAAGCAATTGCAGAACGCATAGATACCATTTGAGGTTTTTTATTAGGAACTTCAATACCTACGGTACCTTTACCAGGCATTGGTGCAATTATTCTAATTCCTAAGGCTGCTAATGATAGTGCAATATCATCTTCTAAGTTTTTAATCTTAGATATTCTAACACCTGCTTCTGGGACAATTTCATATAAAGTTACTGTAGGACCTACAGTAGCTTTTATAGTAGAAATTTCAATTTTATAATTTTTTAGCGTGGTAACAATTTGGTTTTTATTGTTTTCTAACTCTTCTTGATTGATAGTAATTCCTTTTCCTCCGGTATAATCTTTTAATAGATCAATCGTTGGAAACTTGAAGTTACTTAGTTCAAGAGTTGGGTCAAATTCTCCAAAATCGGCTACTAATTTATCAGATAGATTACCTGTAACGGTTTTTTCTTCTTCCATAACTTCAACCTTCATTGATAAATCATCATCGGTAGAACTATTAATAATTAGTTCTTCTTTTGGAGTTTCAGTTACTAAAGAAGACTCCTTGATTGGTTTTTCTATTTTAGGTGATTGTTCTTCTGATAAAGGTATTTCTGTAGAGATGGTATTTTCGTTAACAAACTCAGAAATTATTGCTTCATCAGAGTCCTCTATAGTTTGGGAATCATTTTGGATAATTTCCTCTTCTGATTCATTTATAGTATTAGCCTCTTCCTTAGAGCTATTTAGGAAAGAAGCTATAACGTCGGTTGATATTTTAAATCGTATAATTAGATATGTTAAAAAGAAAAATAGTAATAAAATAGCAGTTCCTATTTTTCCTAAGTAGCCTTGTAAAAAATCATTTGTTTCAAAACCAATAGTTCCACTTAAAATAGAAGTGTTGAAAAAACCTAAAAATACAGAAACCCATATTGTTATTAGTATTCCCCAGAACCATCTTTTCTTTAAAGCTTCAATACTGGTATCTAAAAGCACTGTAATTCCTGATAGACTTACAAGGATAGCGAATAGGATAGCCGCTATACCAAAGCCTTTATAAATGAAAAAATGTGATATTGTTGCTCCAAAAATATTCGTAATATTTTCTGTATTAGAAGTGCGAGATAAGTGCCCTAATTCACTTTGATCTGCTTTCCAAGAAAAAAGATAGGATACAAAAGCAATACACATCAGTATTCCTAAAAGAAATAAAAAACTACCTAATATAGTTTTTTGTTGCTTATTGAGTGTGATTTTCGATAAAGTTAATTTTGATGCTTTATGCTTTTTAGCTTTTGTTTTTTTCTTTTTGAACATTATGAATTAAATAATTTATAAAGCTATTATTTTTGGTGCGTAGATAATTACTCCAATAATAGTTGAAGCTATTGCTGCAATAAAAACTGCTCCTGCAGCTATATCTTTTATGAGCCCTATTTTGTTGTGAAATTCAGGATGAATAAAATCTGCAATTTCTTCTACTGCGGTGTTAAGTCCTTCAATACTCATAATTAAACCAATAGAAAATATTTGAAACATCCATTCTGTTGTTGAAATTTTAAAATAAAATCCAGCAATAGTTAATAGTGTAGCAATACTAAATTGAACTTGTACGCTAGCTTCAGTACGAAGTAAAATAAGTGCGCCTTTAAGTGCGTATTTAGCGCCTTTCATTCTACCAAGAATAAAACTATCTTTTTGATTTGTCATGTATATATAATTAAAGTGCTTCGAAAGCTGCTTTGTAATTTGGTTCGTCAACAATTTCACTTACTTGTTCCGTATGAGTTATTATTCCATTCTCATCAATAACAACGATAGCTCTAGAATGTAAACCTTCTAATGGACCGTCAATAAAATCTAATCCGTATGCTTTTCCAAAATTATTGTTTCTAAAATCAGATAGGTTAATAACATTCTCTAATCCTTCAGCTCCACAAAAACGTGCTTGTGCAAAAGGCAAATCTCTTGAAATACATAATACCGTGATATCATCAATCTCATTTAAATCTTTATTGAATTGTCTTACTGATTGGGCACAAGTTCCAGTGTCGATACTTGGGAAGATGTTTAAAACAACAGCTTTCCCTTTATAATCGCTTAAGCTTGCCGTTGACAAATCAGTTTTAACTAATGTGAAATCAGGAGCTTGACTACCAATTTTAGGTAAATCTCCAGATGTATTTATGTTGTTTCCTTTTAAAGTTACAGTTGCCATGATAGTTTATTTTATAAGAGTATCAAAGTACGTCAAAATCTATTGATTACCGAAAATAATAATGAAAAAATTAACATAAAAAAAGCGCTCCTAAGAGCGCCTTTATTTTCTATATGGAAATAGATATTAGTTTTGTTGTGCTAAGTATTCAGCAGTTGCAGCGTGGTTAGCTTGCATACCGTCTTTTCCTTTACTCCAGTTTGCAGGGCAAACCTCTCCGTTAGCTTCAAAGAATTGTAAAGCATCTACCATACGTAAAGCTTCATCAACGTTTCTACCTAATGGTAAATCGTTTACTAATTGGTGACGTACCATTCCTGCTTTGTCAATTAAGAATAGTCCTCTGTAAGCAATTAATTCACCTTCAGCAACCATTAATCCTTCGTCGTTGTAATACATGTCTCCAGCTAATACATCGTAGTTAGCAGCGATAGTTTTGTTTGTGTCAGCAACTAAAGGATAAGTAACTCCTTTAATTCCACCTTGACCTTTTTCTACTTGTAGCCATCCGTAGTGAGATTGTTCAGTATCCGTAGATACTCCAACAACAGCTACATTTCTTGATTCAAATTCAGCTAATTTTTCTTGAAAAGCGTGTAATTCAGTTGGGCAAACGAAAGTAAAATCTTTTGGGTAAAAGAATAAGATTACATCTTTCTTTCCTAAGTATTGCTCTAATGAAAAGTTTTCAGCAAACTGATTTCCGTTTATTACTGCTTGCGCATTGAATTGAGGTGCTTTTTTTCCTACTAATACAGCCATATTATATTTTTTAATTGAATGTTAATTTTTTCTTGTGCAAATATACGTATCAATAATATGTTAGTGCATCAAGTTTTATTTAATTTTTTGATGAAGCTATAAAGAATCCTTATTGGCTATAATTTCTCTTATTTTTATTTAGCTTTTAGTTCTCTGATTTTAATACTTAATGCCGCAAATAACAATGTTGTAAACGGACTTAACCAGTTGAATATTGCATAAATAAAATAATCGGCTACAGAAACACCTAAAACACCAGATTGGTAAGCACCACAGGTATTCCAAGGAATCAATACAGAGGTAACAGTTCCAGAATCTTCCAGGGTTCTACTTAAATTCTCAGGAGCTAAACCTTTATCTTCATATGCTTGTTTGAACATCTTACCAGGAATAACTAATGCTAAATATTGGTCAGATGCGATAGTATTTAATCCTAAACAACTAATTACGGTAGTAGCGAATAACCCAAATACAGAATCAGCTAATTTTAATAACGAACGTGTAATCCTTGCTAAAGCACCAATACCATCCATAATACCTCCAAAGACCATTGCACAAATAATTAAATAAATAGTCCAAAGCATTCCATTCATTCCTCCAGAACTAAATAATTCGTTTAATTTCTCGTTATCGGTAATAATAGCTGTGTCTGATAAAATAGAATTAATAATTGCGCTAAAGTTTGAATCTGAAAGTTGTGCTAAAACTTCTCCTTGAAAAATAACTGAAAAAATAGCAGCTAATACAACTCCGGTACCTAAAGCTATTAAGGGTTTTGTTTTAATTAAAATTAAGGCAATAACAACAAGAGGAACAATAAATAAATATGGCGTTATATTAAAGGTAGTATTAATTGTACTTAATAAACTACTTACATCTGCACTACCTGTTGTTGTAATGGTCATACTCATAATACTAAATGCAATTAGTGTAATAATAATTGTTGGAATAGTGGTATATGCCATGTATTTTATATGAGTAAACAAGTCAGTTCCGGCCATAGCGGGAGCAAGGTTTGTAGTGTCACTTAAGGGAGACATCTTATCTCCAAAATAGGCTCCAGAAATAACAGCTCCGGCAATCATACCTGTAGGAATACCTAAGGCAGAACCGATACCAATTAAAGCAATACCTACGGTAGCAGAAGTAGTCCAAGAACTACCAGTAGCAATAGAGATAATAGCAGCAATAATAACAGATGCAGGTAAAAATATTGCTGGACTCAAAACTTGTAATCCATAATAAACCATAGCAGGTATAATTCCGCTGATTAACCAAGTTCCTGCTAAGGCACCTACTAAAAATAAAATCATGATGGGCACGAAAACACTTTTCAGGTTTTCCCAAACCTCCATGATCATAGTGCTAAAAGTGACTTTGTTCTTTAGTCCAATAATAGCTGTGATTCCTCCTGCAATTAATAAAATAAACTGATTTGAATAATCACCTAACCAAGCACCATCTTTTAAGAAGATGTTGTAAGCTAACATAAACATTAAAATAACTACTGGGATTAAAGCTTCCCAAATATTTAGTTCTTTGTTTGATATTATTTTTTGGTCTTCAATCTCTATTTCAGAAAGGTTCTTGTTCTCTTGCATTTCGCTGCTTTTTTTAAGTGGCGTAATGTTACGATTTTAATGGCTTTTGTGCAAGAAAAAACCGCATAGCTATGAGTTATACGGTTGTAAAAATAATAATAAATTAGTGTTTAACTCGCAATTTTTCCAATCATCCTAACCTCATTCTGTATCGTATTAAAGTTAGGAGAGTGTTTGCTAACACGTTTTATTAAAGTGTTGTATTGCTCTTGTGTACCATTTCCTTTTACGTTAAAAATGAATTTTAATTCGGGGAAACCAACGTTAGTGTCATTTAATCCTAAAAAACCTTTTAGGTCCAACTCACCATCTATTTCTAATTGTAATTGATCAATTTCTATATTCATAGCTGTTGCTCCAGCCATAAAAGTTACTGCCATACAACCTGCTAAACCACCTAACATGTATTCAGCTGGGTTAGGAGCGGAGTTAACTCCTAATAATTGGGTTGGTTCATCTATAGTGAAATTGAAATCTCTTACTAATTTATGTTCGCCCACAATCATATTTTTGGTAGTAACGGTGGTTTTAGTTCCGCTTTCCCAATTTAATGTTACTCCGTAAGTAGCGCGACTTTCAATATTATTATCTTTTACTTCGTTTGCGAATTCACTTAATCCGGCAATGTTGATGTTGTTTAACATAATTGTTTAGGTTTTAAAAATGCAGGCCATTTTATGATTATTTTTTAATAGGGGATTTATAGGTTTCTATCTAAGACAAAAAAAATATAGTCATAATTAACGGTTCTATTTTATTTTGAAGTATTAGGTGAAAAGATGAAGCTTAATTGGGTAAATTTAAATTTTAAAAGGTATTAGTAATGGCTTGATCGAAATCAGTTATTAAATCTTCTATATCTTCAACTCCTACAGATAAACGAATTAATCCATCGTTAATACCTATAGCATGTTGCTGTTTTTTGGTTAATGAGGCTTGAGAAGTATTATATGGCAATGAAATTAAGCTTTCAACACCCCCTAAGCTTGTAGCTTCTTTTGGTAGTTTTAAATGATGTAATAATGCATGTGCATTTACGTCTCCACCTTCAATTTCGAAGCTAATTACACCAGAATTCTTACCTTTTAATTGAGCTTTTGAAAGACTGTATTGATTATGAGAGGTTAATCCTGGATAATACACTCGTTTTATCTTTGGGTGATTTTCAAAATAATTAGCTAACTCCATCGCGTTATTATTATGAGTGCGCATACGTAAAGCAAAAGTCTTCAGACTACGCTCCAATAAAAAACAAACATGTGGATCCATAGAGCCTCCATTTTTTAACATTTGCGGCCAGATACGATCAACTAATTTACGAGAACCAGAAACAGTACCTCCAATGATATCAGAATGGCCATTGAGGTATTTTGTTGCTGAATTTATTGCTAAGTCTACACCTAAATTAAGCATTTTAACATTGTAAGGAGTTAAGAATGTGTTATCAATAATAACACGTAGATTATACTTTTTCCCTAATGCGACTAATGCTTCTATTGGGGTGATTTTTAGTAACGGATTTGTTAGTGCTTCAAAATATAATACCTTAGTATTTTCTTGTATAGCTGCTTCAATTTCTTTTAAATCGGTAGGCGAAGTAAAAGTAACTGACATTCCAAATTTATCTAAATCTTCATATAAAAAATTATATGTACCTCCATAAATATCTCTTGATGAAACAACATGACTTCCTTTATCAAGCATAGCTAATAGCGTAGAAGAAATAGCTGCCATTCCTGAGCCGAAAACAATAGAGCTTTCAGCGTTTTCTAAAGCGGATATCTTTTCTTGAACACTCCATTGTGACGGGTTTCCGTAACGAGTATAGATCATTTCATCTCTACCGCGTCCTTCCTCAATAGCTTCATATGAAGCTTCGTTTAAATAAAAGGTAGAGCACTGGTATATAGGAGTTCCTAATGCGCCAGTTTTTGGATCGTCATATTGACCAGCATGTACTGATTTTGTAGCATCACCGTATTTCGAGTATCTTTTATCTTGAAATTTAGGTCCTGACTCTCTTGTGCGCTGTAAATCATTAAACCAAACAGATCCGTCTTTTCTTTTATGTTCAATATTTTGATAACTTTTTTTCATGCACTTGCTTATGTTGTTTTTTTAATTAGTACAAGAAACCTTTTATACTTAAAATAATTTATTTTTTCAAATAGGGGATAATTATTTTAAGCATATTAAGGTTTAATAATCGGGTAAATTATGCAACTTGTTTATTTAATTGGGGTTTATGTTTTTTTGAAAGATATTTGTTTAAATACTTAGCATCCTTTTTTACGCCTCCTAAAGTGGCAGATCCCCTTGTGTATAGCCAAGGTAATCCAAGAAAATACAAACCCTTTATATCACTAACTCCTCTATAGTTTTTTGGATAATGGCTGTCATCTAACTCAATATTTTCAATCCAATTAAAATTTGGCTTAAATCCAGTAGCCCAAACAATATTTTTAATATCACTTGTATTTTGTTTTTCAAATATGATAGCTTGTTCGTTTGCATCTAAAGTTCTACCAACGCAAGTCACATTTTCTTTTTTGAATAAAGTTTTAACGTCAGTACCTATAACTGGCTGTCCTCCTGTGCTTAACTTTTTGCCTATCCAAGAATATTTATGTGCAGTTAAGAAGCCTATTCTGCTAAACCACCACCATAATGTTTTTCCTAATATTTCTTGAGGAATAGAAGTTATGTTTGTGTTTCCAGAAAAATAAACCTTCCTATCTGTTTTAGAAACTTCGTTCAATATCTGAACCCCAGAATCACCTGCACCTACTACTAATGTTGCGCCTTCTTGCAATTGGTTAGGACTTTTATAGTGTTCACTATGTATTTGTAAAATGTCTTTTGATATTTTTGTATGGCAAGGTGGGGTAAAAGGTTTGTGAAAAGGGCCAGTTGCTACAATTACATTTTTTGCTTGAAATTCTTTTGTTTCACTTTTTAAAGTGAAAATCCCATTCTCTTTTTTTAATGAAGTTATTTTATGATTAAACTCAATTGGGATATTGAATTTAGTTACATATGATTTCAAGTAATTAGCAACTTCATACTTGTCGGCATAATGCCCTTTTTGATAAGGAAACTTCATGCCAGGAAGATTATTGAACTCAGATGGTGTAAACAGCTTTAGTGAATCCCAACGTTTTAACCATGGAGCACCAGTTTCGGCATTAGCATCTACTATTAAATAATTCGCATTTTGCTTATTTAAGTAGTATGCTATTGATAAACCTGCTTGTCCAGCACCTATGATAATATAATCCTTCATGTATAGTTATTGTTAGTACAAAATTACGACTTTGTAGTGTAATAGTTTTTGTTAATTAGTGTTTATAGAAAATAAATCTATAATAATTCCTTAAGGTAGATTTATTTGTGTTTTTTTGATTAATTTACATTAAATAACTGAAAATTATTCAGCCATGAATTTAGACAAAATAGATAAGCTAATAGTAAAATTACTTCAAGAAGATGCAAAACAGACTACTAAAGAGATTGCTAATAAAACAGGATTGTCGGTTACAGCTGTTTATGAACGTATAAAAAAGTTAGAGAGAGATGAGATAATTACTAAATATGTTGCATTAGTGAATCCTAAAAAGGTAGCTAAGTCTTTTTTGGTGTTTTGTCATATAAAATTAGGGCAACACATAAAGGAGTTTGTTTCTGTTTTTGAAAAAGAAGTAGTTAAGCTAGATGAAGTGTTAGAGTGTCATCATGTATCTGGGGATTACGATTACATTTTAAAATTACGTGTAAAAGATATGGATGAGTATCGTGAATTTATGCTAACTAAGTTGACTACTATTAAGCATATTGGTAGCACACATAGTACATTTGTAATAAGTGATATAAAAAACACTACAAAAATTATTTTGTAAGTATTAAAATTTGGAGTCGACTGATTGCTAGATAATCAATTAACCCAAAAATAATTCTTATGAAACAATTTACCCTAATTTTATGTTTCCTTATAACCTCTTATTCTATAGGTCAAGTAGGGATAGGAACCACAACACCTGATGATGCGCTTGATGTTATTGGTGATACACAAGTATCAGGATATCTTAGAGTTGGAAACCCTGGAGCTCCACAGACAGTTACTAATACCGGAATACAGTTATTTACCATGGGAGGAGCTTCTTATTTTAGTGGTTTTACACAAAATGGTTGTGGAACTATATGGTCAGGAACTATAACAGGAGCGACAACAACAGATACTGCGATTATGCAATACGATAATGTAGGAGCTAGAGGTAATCAAAACTTAGTGAGTCCACATATTTGGGTACCTTCAAATGTAAATTCAATAGTTGTTGAGATATCTCATTTTTGTACTTTGGAAGATGGCTTTGATGGGGTATTTATAGAATATAGTGTAGATAATGGAGGGACTTGGAATAAAGTGCCTACAGCAAGTTTTTTTCTAGGAGGTTATACTGGAAATGTGAATGGTCCTACAAATTGTGGTGGTGGGAATTTAAACGAACCAGCATGGACAGGTGCTCAAGATCAGATGGTGTCTGCATTTCCATTGACTTTAACAAATACATGGGTGCAATTTAGATTTGTTGGTACTGAAGATAATAGTGGTAACCAAGGGGAGTATAATTTGCAAAACTTTACAGTATTTTCTGATTCTTTTTCTGGAGGTTCTTTTATAGCAGGAAATGTATATGCAGAAAATAATATATATGCTGGGTCTAATGTACTTTTAGGTGATTTAGCTGAATATTTCCCAACAGTAGGGAAAACTGAAAAAGGTGATGTGATTTCATATGTTAAAGGAAATAATGATTTGTTTTCTGTTTCAACAAAAGAAAACGATTCTAATATTATAGGAATATATTCTTCTAATCCTACATTAACATTGAATAATCCAAATAGTGGTGTTCCTGTGGCTTTACAGGGAAGGGTTCCGGTTAATGTTGTTGGTGAACCAATACGTAAAGGAGATTATTTAACGTCATCAGCTATTCCAGGGAAGGCAATGAAAGCAACTGCTTCGTCTTTTGTTGTAGGTAGAGCATTGGAGGGGTTTAAAGGTGGTGTAGGGCAAATAATTTGTTTGGTAGAAACTGGTTGGAAAAATTTAAATTTAAATTCAAAAAAAAATCAAAATCAATTATCTGCAAAGGCGGTTTTTCCAAAGGAACATAGGACTGTACGTGTGAAAAATAGCGCCATTCAAAAAGATTCTCAAATATTCATAACGCTTAATGGAGATATAGGAAGTAGGTTTTGGGTTAGTGATATTATGGAAGGAGAGTTTAGTGTTTTCTTAGGGGAAAAAATCGATAAATGACGTAGGGTTTACCTATTTAATAGAGAATGCCTCTTTAAGTAAAAATATAGAGGCTTCATTGGATAGTCATGTAGATATCTTACCTAAAAAAGATAAGTTATATATAGGTGAGAAAAGCCCAATACTGACTAAGTCTGACATTCCCGTTAAGGTGTCAACGCTTTCTCCACCAGTTGTAAAAGATCCAACCAAAAGTTATATTTGGTCAGCGAAGAACGGTATAAAAGAAAACATAAAATAGGATTGAAATTATGGATAAAAAAAGCGGGTAGTTATTACCCGTTTTTTTTATGAGTAAAAATAGGAGATTATAAAATACGTTAGTTTGGTTGTTTTTGAAATGAAAAAATTAAGAAAGTTTTAATATCTGTGATGTTTGATTATCCGTTTATCATTCTTTTATTTGCTTACATAAACTAATTATGATGATTAAAAAGATAATCCTATCTCTGATAGTTATAAGTATTGTGTCATGTGCTTCTGTGAATAAGCATAATCAACATGTTGTCCAGTTGCACGAGGTGTCTGATTTAAGAAAAGATGTAGATAAAATACACCAACAGTTAGTAAAGCATCATCCAAAAATATATCAATATGTATCAAAGCAGGACTTAGATGATAAATTTGATAATTTAAAGAAAACAATTACTAAGCCTATTAATAGCCAAGAGTTTTTTGAAAGATTAGCTCCTGTTATAGGGAATATTCGTCAAGGACATATTTCGGTTAGACCTCCATTTAAAAGGTTTTCAAAAGAAGAACGTAAGGAAAGGGTTAAGCACAAGTTTGAGTTTAATAATTTAGATTTTGAAGAGTTTAATGATAAGGTTTATGTGTCTAATGTTGTCGATAAAAAAGACTCATTGTTGGTAGGAGCAGAAGTTGTAAAGATTGATAATGAACCGGTATCTGATTTAGTAAGTAAGTTTAAAACGTATTTTACTTCTGATGGTTATAATAAAACATTGAAAAAACGTTTTGTAAAAAATAGATTTAGAAGCTTTTATTATATCAATAAAGGGGTGGTTGATAGTTTAAAGGTTACTTTTAAAAAGAATGATAGTACTTTTCTAAGAACTTTAAAAAGAGTAGCCAAAGCAAAGGTTAAAACAGATACTACTCAAGTAGAGGAAATAACTGTAACTAAAAAAATAACTAAAGCTGAACGAAAGGAAAATAAACTGAAGCGAAAAGAAAAGTTGAGGTTTAATGATAAGTATGGCTATATAAAATCAAGAAAGCAGTTTACGAGAAACTTCAATTATATAGGAAAAGATAGTACTGTAGCTTACATGAAAATAAGAGGTTTTACTACAGGTAGTTATGAGGAGTTTTATAAAGAGAGTTTTAGCGTAATAGATTCGTTGAAAACAAAGGAGTTAATTATCGATTTAAGAGATAATGGAGGTGGACGATTAAAAGAGATTGATGAGTTATATTCATATCTTACAATGGAGGATTATATAATGATTAACCCTTGTGAAGTGAATAGTAGAATACCAATTCTAAAAATGTTCATGTCTAATACATCTTCTGTAGGAACGAAGATATTTGCAGGAGTTCTTTCTCCGTTTTTGCTAACGCATAATCTTTTAAAGGTGAAAAAAGAAGATGGGAAATTGTTTTATAAATTCAAGCAATCAAAAGTAAAAGAACCGAATACTTTAAATTACAAAGGGAGTATCTATGTATTAATTAATGGAAATTCATTTTCTGCATCTTCAATAATTTCAACCAAGCTAAAAGCAACAGGTAGAGCTGTGTTTGTTGGTGAAGAAACTGGTGGGGCTTACAATGGTACAGTTGCTGGAATATTCAAAAATTATAAATTGCCAACATCTAAAATAAATGTACGTATTGGTTTAATGCAGTTGGAAGCACCACATAAAATAGCGCCTGATGGGTATGGAGTAGTTCCTGATATTAAAATTTCACCAAGTTTAGAAGATAGATTGTCAGGTAAGGATCCAGAATTGGATTGGATTATAGAAGACATTAGTTTAAAGAGATCGGTAAAGAAGTAATTAATAATATCATTTTCTTGTTAAATATTAACTTCAAGGAATTAAACAAACAGCAGGAATAAAAAAGAAAAGAAAATTGTTAATGCAGGTTTATCAAAAAGTGTATTTTTGTACATCTTTAAAAAATAAAAA
>Ga0105354_1000729_pt1 | contig 20367 bp, 13 predicted proteins | sample GOMGulsemesocosm_FD_83658 | JGI IMG/M metagenome (GOLD analysis project Ga0105354, IMG submission 83658) | Methane-oxidizing microbial communities from mesocosms in the Gulf of Mexico - GOM9B Gulf of Mexico | ecosystem: Environmental > Aquatic > Marine > Cold seeps | place: USA: Gulf of America...
ACAAACCACAAGAATGAGTACTACTATTAATGACACGAATTTTAATTTCCCAAAACAACAAAATGTATATAAAGGGAAGGTTAGAGAAGTTTACAACATTAACAACGAAAAATTAGTAATGATTGCATCAGACAGATTATCTGCATTTGATGTAATTATGCCAAAGCAAATTCCTTATAAAGGACAGATTTTAAATCAGATTGCTGCTAAAATGATGGAAGAAACTAAGGATATTGTTCCTAATTGGATTCTTGCTACACCAGACCCTAACGTTGCAGTTGGGCATTTATGTGAGCCTTTTAAAGTTGAAATGGTTATTCGTGGTTATTTAGCTGGTCATGCTGCCAGAGAATATAAATTAGGGAAAAGAACTTTATGCGGGGTTGCTTTGCCTGAAGGATTAAAAGAGAACGATAAATTGCCAATGCCAATTATTACGCCATCTACAAAGGCAGAAAATGGAGAGCATGATGAGGATATTTCTCGTGAAGCAATTTTAGCAAATGGAATAGTATCTAAAGAAGATTATGAAGTTTTAGAAAAATTTACGCAAGCTTTATTCGAAAGAGGGACTGAGATAGCTGCTAAAAGAAACTTAATTTTAGTAGATACTAAATATGAGTTTGGTAAAACAGCTGATGGAAAAATTGTATTAATTGATGAAATTCACACACCAGATTCTTCTCGTTACTTTTATGCTGAAGGATATCAGGAACGTCAAGATGCTAATGAAACACAAAAGCAGTTGTCTAAAGAATTTGTGAGACAATGGTTAATCGAAAACGGATTCCAAGGTAAAGACGGACAGCAAATTCCTGAAATGTCAGCAACAAAAATCACTGAAATATCAGAACGATATATTGAGTTGTACGAGCAAATTACTGGAGAGCAGTTTGTAAAAGCAGATTTGAATAATATCGAATCTCGTATAGAGAAAAATGTATTAGCTTATTTGAGCTAAACTCAATTTTAAAATATTAAAGAAAAGGCATCATGTATTGATGCCTTTTTTTGTAGTTTTAAAATCGTAAAAATTCATAAAATGAAAAACATATTTTTAGGAGTATTATTAATATCATTATTTTCTTGTAAAAAAGACAAGCAGGAAGTGGTCGTAGTAGATAAAGAATTTAAAGTAGGTAAATACAGAGCATCCTTGGCTATTAAAGACCAGAAGGAGCTACCTTTTGTATTTACAGTAGATTCAACTAAAACCTTAACAATCTACAATGCGGAAGAAAGAATAGTAGTTGATGATATTAAAGTTGTAGGAGATTCTATTTTTATAAAAATACCTGTATTTGATGCTCAAATAAATGGAGTGATTAGTGATAAAGGGAACATAAGAGGGAGTTATATTAAAGCTCCTAAGAACTTAAAAGTACCATTTGAAGCTATTTATGATGTCCATTTTAGATATCCAACTACAACAACTACTCATAACCCAATAGCAGGAAATTGGGAAGTTACTTTTAGTCCAAATACTGAAGAGAGTTATAAAGCTAAGGGAGTTTTTAAAGACGGGCCAGATAATAAGATTACGGGTACTTTTTTAACAGAAACTGGTGATTATCGTTTTTTAGAAGGGGTTTTGGATGATGAACGTTTAAACCTAAGTTGTTTTGATGGTGCTCACGCATTTTTATTCGATGGTTTGGTGAAAAATGATAGCATAACCTCGGGTATGTTTTATTCGGGTAATCACTATAAAGAACCATGGGTAGCTGTAAGAAATGAGAATTATGAATTAACGGACCCTACTACATTAACGTATTTAAAAGAAGGATACGATAAAATTGAGTTTTCATTCCCTGATTTAAATGGTAAAACAGTTAGTTTAACTGATGATAGATTTAAAGGAAAGGCAGTTATTATTCAAATTATGGGTAGTTGGTGTCCTAATTGTTTGGATGAAAGTAAATATTTAAGTCAGTTTTATAAAGCTAATAAAAGTGATAATTTAGAAATTGTAGCCTTGGCTTTTGAAAATGCTAAAACAATTGAGAACGCAACAAATAATCTGAATAGGCTGAAGGATAATGTAGGTATTGAATATCCTATTTTAATAGCACAACATGGTTCTGCACGTAAACTATTAGCTGCTGAAAAATTACCAATGTTAAATCACATACTATCGTATCCAACAACGATATTTATTGATAAAAAAGGAACTGTTCGTAAAATACATACAGGATTTAATGGTCCAGCAACTGGAGAAAAGTATGTTCAATTTACAAAAGAATTCGAGAGCTTTGTAAAGAAGTTAACTTCTGAATAACCTATGTTTGTTATTTTTACTAAACTAAAAACGGCTGTCATATGACAGCCGTTTTTAGTTTAATAAATGATTAACGCTTTTTGTTAATCAAGTCTCTTTTTTTAACCCACATGTCTGGTTTCAATTGAAGTATTTTTTTTCCTTTCTTTTTCATTTTCTCATACTTTTTCATGTTACGGTCAATAGCGTCAGACATGTCTTCTTGTAACTCTTCTAATTTAGTTATATCAAATACTTGAGGATTATATTTAGTTATCATTTTTTTCATCTGTTTCATTTTGTATTTGTTTTTGTCAACAGGTTTTAGCCTAACAACACCTCCCATTTTAGGTATAACATCAATAACATATCTTTTACCAGCCATTAAATCAGCTTCAATAAAAGAGGTATTTGCATATTTTGCCCAAAATATATGTTTACCAGGGGCACATTCATAAATGGTATATTCTTGACCAGTGTATTGCCCAATAACTTTCTCACCATCAAAATAAGTAAATAGTTGATATGGCCCTAAAATTTTTGCTCTAGAAAAAATTACTTGACTTTTTCCTGAACTCACGGTAGGAATTTTTTGAGAAAAAAGAAATGAGGATTGTATTAAGATTAGTATTAATGTTAAATTCTTTATCATAATATATTTGTATAAGGTTTAATGAATTATATTTTTTTTAGTAATATTTTTTCTTGTGTAAACTGATAAGTTGCATCTAAGAACGATACCATTTTTGGCCAATTTTCTTTTGACTCATAATTGTTTTTGTAAAATTTATTGGTGTTAATTTTTAAAATATTACCTTCTATTTTAGCAGTACTTGTAAACCCTCCTGTATCATTAGTGATGGTTATGTTTAGTTTATCTAATCCAGAAACGGTATATCCATCGGGTATTTTAATAGTAACGCTATTGCTAAATGATCTTGAGTAGCCCATATAGATGTTGTAGTCTCTTTCTTTTTCATTTTCGCTAATTTCTACTTGAGAACCAATTAACTTCCCAACATTTAAGATGTAATTTTTACCGGCCCTTTTAATAAAGTCATCTGTAATTTTAAAATCTTCAGTAAATTCAAATGGATCATTATTATTGAACCTACCGTTATTGTCTATTGAAAAAGAATAATTATCAGCATCAATATCAAAACTATACTCATTTTTCAACTGTTTTTGAAAATCGGCTTCTTGATTTTCTTTTAACTTAGAAATTAAAGCGTCAAATTCTTTTTTGTATTTAGCTTTTGTTTTTTTCTTTTTGATTTTTTCATATAATGATTTGGTACCATATTTTGAATAATCTTCATATACATAATCATAAAACTTAAGTCTTTCTTTTTGTTCATTTGCTTTATTATGTCCTATATAACTCGACGTTTTATGAACATCAACACTTGAAAAATCTTCTGAAATAACTAAATCTAATTTTTCATTATTATTGTTTTCTTCGTAAGTCGATTTAGGAAATGTAATGGTTTCAATATCATCAATATATTTTCTGTCAGTAACCTTTAACGCATAAGCATCAGTATTTTCTAATAAAGGGTTTATTCTGTTTACATTTGAAACATGATTAAATGATTCAATATAAAGGGAAGGAGTGGTATTAACTTTCATTAAAAAATTAACATTACTCTCTAATAAAAGTTGTTCAATATTACCATTATAACGTTTGGTACCAATTAGGATTTCATAATTTATTTTAGAGTCCTTTAAAAAAGCCGCGAAAAATCGAATAAAATCTTTTTCTTTTTTAAAAAAGATAGGGTTTTTTCCGTAATATTCATAAGGATATATGGTGTTGATGTCTGCGTTTTCAACAACAATAGCTTCTATATAATTTGTAAAATAGGCATGTCTTAAATAATAGTAGACTGCTTTTACTTTTTCTTCATCTGAAGCGAATGTTTTGTCTTTTAAGAAACGTTGTACATCCCCTAATTTTCCATGAGGTCTAAATTGATCTTCATAAAAGTCGAATATATCTTCTTTTTTAATATGGTCTTTTACAATATTAACATCTTTAGAAATAAAAGTGTAAGCCTTTTTTTCGTACTTTCCAGTTCTAGCAAAGTTAACCTGAAATTTATAAGCTGGTAATTCTACAAAAGGATAGAACCAACGTTTTGAAGAGTTTTTAGCTACATTTTTTAGCTGAAATGAGTATATTCTTTTGTTGTCTTTTTTATTTTTTGTTTTTATGTTTTTTCTAGTAAGTTCTGGGACACCATTCAGAGGAGTAAAATTTATAAAAAAATCTTTTTCAGTTTTTAATGAAAACTGATAGTCTAATATAGGGTATTCAGCATTTACATAATTTTCAACGGGCTCATAATGAAATAAATCATTTTCCCCCATTATAGTATTCGTGTAGAAAAAATAATCAATAACATCTCCTTTTTCTAAGTTAGGTATAGCAAGTTTATTTTCTTTTTCACCTTCTATTACTTCCTCTTCAACATCAATAATGAGTACTGATCCGTCTGGTTTAATGACCTTAACACCAATTGTTAGACTATTTGTAACTCTACTCCCCGATCTATAGTAGCTATTGTTTTTATTATATTTAAATGTAGAGTATTCAGTAATAGCAGCTTGATCCAAAAGTTTTATTCTTGAGTGAGATATTTTGGTATATTCAATACTATTGTGAGGCCTGTTGTAAGTGTATTCAGTTGTTTTAGAAAGGTAAACAGCTGATTCATTTTTCCACTCTTCAGGTATTTCCATATCCTCAATTACCGTAGAGGATTTTCCCCAAACTTGTTCAGGAATAGTTAACTCTTTCTTCTTTTGAGAGTAAGAGGTTATACCTATAAATAATAAAATTAAAGGGAGTAGTGTTTTGTGTTTCATATACTATAGTTAGGAAAGTTAATATTAGTTATGCTTTAGTTAAAATTAGTTGTTCTTTGTAAATTGAATGAACCTCCTTGATGGTTTTGTTCCATGCTTCATAGTCAGAGGTTTTTAGGATCGCTTTTTTCAAAATAAAAGTTTTTGTGTATGATAGTATATTGTCTTTTAAAGTAAAATCAATATCTATTTTGTAGTTTTCAGTGTCAACATGCACACTCTTTGGTGTTTCTGAAATTGTATACCCTGAAGGTATTTCTAAAGTTATTGTTGAAGTAAAATGTTTTTTATGAGAAAATAAATAATCAGTATTACGATTTTTAAATTGGAACTTCCCAAACTCTTTGTGGTAATCTAAATCGATATATATATCATTATCGAAAGAAGATACTGTGTTTTTTTGCGATAACGAATAGTCAACAGATAACATGTCGTCTCTATTGTTTAAATCAGATGTTTTAATGTTTGAAACAGATAAATTTTTATCATCATTGTTGAAAAAATAATTTAAAGCATCTTCCTTTTTGTCATTTTTAAATGAACTATAGCGGTATAAAAAAGAAGCTCTACTTTCACCATCATAAGTTTTAGTAACATTACCTATTAGTGCATCATCTTTAATTTTTGCATTAAAATAATATGTTTCCTTATTATTTATAGAGGGAACTACAGGTACTTTTTCTAAAATAAAATTATCACCATCTTCAATTAATACTTGCTTTCCTTGTATACGTTCAGCATATTCTCCGAAAGAATTAAATTTTTCAGTTCCATCTAAAAAAATCTTTTCATTATCTTTCACTAATGTACAAATCATATGATTATCTACGGATAATGATGGTGTAGAATAATCGTAAGCAATACGTTTGGTACCTATCCATGTTAGGCGAGCATCAAAGCCTGCTTCTTTTAACATTTGTCTGGTAAGATTTGCCATTCCTTTACAGTCACCATAACGTTTGTTGAATACATTTTGTGATTCATCAGGTTTGAAACCTGCAATACCATCTTCAAATGCGATATATCTAATGTTGTCTTGAACCCAGTAATAGATGTTTTTTATTTTCTCTTCATCAGAAGTAGTATTCTCGGTAAGCTCTTTTACTTTATCTTTTAAAATAGTTGGTTGTTCATCCATACTATCTACTAAAGATTTATACCAACTATATAAATCTTTAGTTTCATTAAACAAGTCATGTGTAGTGTTTTCTAATTGAAATGATTTAGCTAAAACTAAAATATGCGGATAAATGTAGCTAGGTCCAGGGGCTTGTTTTTCATCATATTCTTTTTTTATGTTTTTTACAGTATATGTTATTATAGTTGCTTTTAGTTTATTGTCAAATGTTTCTTTTTTTGTAATATCATGACCATCAAAATTAAGTTCTTTTAATTCTATGTTTAGCCATTTTGGAATCACTATTTTAATTTCCTTTTTTAAAGTTTGAAATTGATCTGTAAAATATAGTGTTGTAAAGTATTTAATATCTTTAGTTTTTTTTACAGATTCAAAATGATATTTATATCCTTGAACAGGGAAATCAATATTTGCATATTTAACTCTAGCATCATGATGAAACATATCATCGTTATTAATAGCTTCATCTTTAGTATGAATGTAAGCGTCTTTTTTATTTCTATATTTTACATTGAATGAACTTACGTATGATTCATCAGTATACTGTACATGTTTTTGAATATTAGCCCTAACACTGATATTAAATAATTCTTCTCTTTTTCGATGTGTAACACTAACTTTTTTCTCTCTTTTATTTAATGAAAAAGTTACTTTTTCACTTCCCTTTAGTACAATAATATCGTCATTTTCATATTGTATTTTCAGTTCTTTTGCTTGTGCAATGTGTTCTGGTGTAGGGTCAATTTTCTTTTGTCCAAAAGCTAAAGTGCTTATGGAAATAATAAGGAATAAAATGTTTTTCATCTTAATATACATATGTAAAGGCTAAATATAATTTGAATTTTTAAGAATATAAAATAAACACTACATTTAACAACTAAATCATGATTAAATGCAACACCTTAGAATCAAATCACTTCAAGAATATCAAGAAACATACCAAAAAAGTATTGAGCAACCAGAGCAATTCTGGGATGAAGTTGCTAATAGTTTTGTTTGGAAGAAACCATGGAGTCAAACTTTAGAATGGGATTTTAACAAACCAGAAGTGAAATGGTTTAAAGGAGGGAAATTGAATATTACCGAAAATTGCTTGGACAGACATTTGGAAGAAAGAGCAGATAAAACAGCAATTCTTTTTGAACCGAATAATCCTAATGAAGAAGCACAACACATAACGTACAAGGAATTACATTCTAAGGTAAGTCAGTTTGCAAATGTGCTACAAAATAACGGAATTGAAAAAGGGGATCGCGTATGTATATATATGCCTATGGTTCCTGAGCTGGCTATTGCTACTTTAGCTTGTGCCAGAATAGGGGCAATACATTCAGTAGTATTCGCCGGATTTTCAGCAACTGCATTAGCAGCAAGGATAAATGACGCATCATGTAAAGTGTTATTAACTGCCGATGGAGGTTTTAGAGGAAACAAAGTAACTCCTTTAAAAGTAATTGCTGATGAAGCCTTACAAGAGTGTTCATCTATTGAAAAAACAATTGTTTTAAATAGATGTGACTTACAAATTACCTTAACTAAAAATCAGGTTTGGTGGCATGAAGAGTTAAGTAAAGTAAATGATATATTTGAAGCGGTTGAAATGGATGCGGAAGATATGTTGTTTATATTGTATACGTCAGGGTCTACTGGTAAACCAAAAGGAATGGTGCATACCTGTGGAGGTTATATGGTGTATACAGGGTATTCATTTTTAAATGTATTTCAATACCAAGAAAATGATGTGTATTGGTGTACAGCTGATATTGGCTGGATTACTGGGCATAGTTATATAGTTTACGGACCATTATTAAACGGAGCCACTACGGTGATGTTTGAAGGTGTTCCGAGTTACCCAGATTTTGGACGATTTTGGGAAGTATGCGAAAAGCATAAAGTAACTCAGTTTTACACAGCGCCAACTGCTATTCGAGCATTGGCAAAACATCCAACAAGCTTGGTGGAACAATATGATTTATCAAATATAAAAACATTAGGAACTGTCGGAGAGCCCATTAATGAGGAAGCATGGCATTGGTATAATGAACATGTAGGGAAAAAGAATTGTCCTATTGTAGATACCTGGTGGCAAACTGAAACAGGAGGGATAATGCTGTCGTCATTAGCAGGAATTACGAATGATAAGCCAACCTTTGCAACGGTGCCATTACCCGGAATTCAGCCTGTGTTAATGGGAACAGAAGGGAATAAGATTAATGAAAAAGTAGCTAAAGGACGATTGGCTATTAAATTTCCTTGGCCAAGTATTGCTAGAACTATTTATGGAGATCATAAACGATACAAGCAAGTGTATTTTTCTACATTCAAAAATATGTATTTTCCGGGTGATGGAGCTTTACGCGATGAAGACGGAGATTATAGAATTACGGGTAGAGTAGATGATGTAGTAATTGTATCGGGACATAATTTAGGAACAGCTCCCATAGAAAATGCAATTAATGAACATGACCAAGTAGTGGAAAGTGCTATAGTTGGTTTTCCACATGATGTTAAAGGAAACGCATTATATGCCTATGTGATATTATATGATGACATTCCGCCTTCAGAATTTTTAAAAATTGAAATAAATCAGCTGATTTCAGATAAAATTGGACCTATAGCTAAATGTGATAAAATTCAGTTTGTTTCTGGATTACCAAAAACACGAAGTGGAAAAATTATGCGACGTATTTTGCGTAAGATAGCCGTAAATGAATTAGATAGTTTAGGAGATGTTTCAACGTTACTGAATCCAGAAATTGTAGAAAATGTTATAAAAAATAGATTGTAAGTTATTGCAAGAACAATTTCTGAATAAAAACTTCAAGCTCAATTTCTTTAGGAATATTGAGCTTTTTTCGTATTCTATATCGAGTAGACTTTACTGAAGCCATACTTGTGTTACGAATGCTCATGATTTCTTTTAAACTAAGATTGAGCCTAATTAACGAACAGATTTCACGTTCAGATTTGCTCAGTTCAGGAAAGTTATCAAGAAGTTGCTTTTCAAAATCTAAATCAGTTTTATCGTAGTTCTCTTCTAATATTTCTAATTTTTTTTCAATTTTGGTTTGAGCCTGTAACTCAGAAATAAGTAGTTGTAATTTTGGGTTAGATGGTTCATTAGATTTTTTAAGAATACCTTTAATTTTATTTAAAAACTCTTTAGTAAATTCTAGTCTCATTACCTTGTCAGCTATTACTTTTTGGTTTTGAAACTGTATGTTTTTTAATCGCTCGTCTAACAGTTCATTTTCTAATTGTTCTTTGTCTAAACGCTCTTTATTAATACTTTTCTGATGTTTCATTAATAAAAAGGCACTTATGATAATGGCTAAGGCTAGTAACAAAAGTGTGAAATAAAATTGATTTTTATTTTTTTCAGCATTAGCTATTAAATTTAGCTCTTTTTTTTCGTTAGCAAACTGTAAACTATCGGCTAGTTTTTCTTTTTGATGTTTGTAGTTTACTTCTTGAATGGCAATTTCTTTAGACCTATCTATATTGTATATAGAATCCTTATACTTTCTATATAATCTATAATTATCTAAGGCATTTTTATATTGCTGTTTATCTCTATAAATTTTATACATCAATAAGTAAATTCCTTTAAGATGATCTTTATAACCATTTAACTTAGCTATATCCTCAGCTTCTTTAATTAAGTTAAAAGCTATATTAGGTTGATTAGTATTCCTATAAATACGAGATAAGTTAATAAGAATTTTAGAGAGCTTATAATTAGCATTAGATTTTCTATATATATCGATGTTTTCAATATATATATCTTTTGCTTTTTTAAGTTCCTTTGCTTTAGTATACATAACTGCTATATTATCGTTTACCAATGCAATATCAAGTTTTTCTGTATACAGGTTTTTAGCTAAATTATAATAATATAAAGCTGAATCTGTTTGTTTTTGTTTGGCCAGTATAATGCCATACATATTTAAAGAAGTTGCTAAAGTTCTATTGTCATTATGCTTTTTTCTATAGTTAATGGCTTTTCTAAAATATTGTGTTGCCTTATTGTATTCTTTCTGGAAACGAAATACCATAGCTATATTATGGTAAGATCTGCCTATGTTTATAGAATCATTTATCTGTTCTTTAATATCTAGAGATTTAAAGTAATATTCTAAGGCTCTACTTATATTGGAAGATTTACGTTCTATTACCCCAAGTTTGTCATAAACCAAAGCTTTGTTTGTTAAATTATGATGAGTCCCTGGCATCTTGTTTAAAACGCTTAAAGTTTGTAGGTTAATTTTTCTTGGTTCAATAATATTTTTTTCAGCAATTAAGTCACTTAATTGTAGTAAGTATTGAACCTTTAAAGAATCGGATAATTCACCCTTTAATGCACTTCGTATTTCTAATTCACTTATAGAGTCATTTTGTGCAGAAGAAGCATGATGAAAAATGACAAATATTAGTAATAAAAAGAATCTCATAGAATAATGTAAAAGTACACTTTTTTTATAAAAAGAGAGGCTATCTGTAAGTAATGAGTTAATTGAAAAGCCTTTGTTTTATTGACTTGATACTTATTGCTACCATATATATTGTGTTTTAATATTAGTTAATTATAGGTTTGCTTTATTAAAAACAAAGTCAACCAAAAAAATGAAAATTAGAACTAAAATAATTTTTTTAAAAAGTTTATTGTGTTTTAGTATATATTCTTATGCTCAAACAGGTAATTATTCAGCAGGAACAAATGCAGGGGCTAATATAACATCAGGAGATTATAATGTATCTGTGGGTGATGAATCTTGTGTCAGTTTAACAACAGGTAGCTACAACGTGTCTGTTGGTTATGAAGCGGGAAAAAATTTAACAACTAGTAGTGAAGGTGTATATATAGGTTATCAAGCTGGTTATACAGATGATAATGCTTTTGATAATGTTATGATTGGCTTTAGAGCTGGTTATTATAATGAGAGTGGAGATAATACTTTTATAGGTAATGCAGCAGGTTTTAGTAATACTTCAGGAGTTGATAATACTTTTTTAGGAGAAAAGGCTGGAGCAAGGGTCTCTACAGGTGATGATAATACATTTATTGGTGCTCATTCAGGGAATGGTGATTATAGTGTTCATAGTGGAACAACATCCCCTGCCATTAATCCCGCAACGGGGTCAGACAATACTGCTATGGGTTCGGCAGCTGGAGCTAAATTAACTACAGGTTACAGAAATGTTTTTGTAGGCGCAGAATCGGGTTATGATAACACAACAGGATACAGAAATACTTTTGTAGGAGATTCTACAGGGGTAGATGTTGGTGTAGGGCGTTTAAATACTTTTGTTGGTCAAGGTGCTGGTTCTGCAACAGAACATGCAGATTATAATACGTTTATAGGTACTTATGCAGGAGGAGATAATAACAGGGTTAATAACACTAATGATGCTAATAGGAATACATATGTAGGGGTTTTTACAGGCTTTACTAATAGAAATGGTGAAGATAATGTTGGTATGGGGGCTTTTGCAGATTATCAAGACTATTCAGTTGATGATATTTTAAATAAAGTAGGTAGAGATGGGGTTTCAGGAAGTAGTACACCAAGAAGCAGAACCACTTTCTTAGGAGCACAAGCTTTTGCTAATAATAATGACGTAATTTTATTAGGTTATAATACTAGAGTTGATGGAGTTAGGGGTATGGCCTTAGGAACAGAATCTTATGTACAGCGCCAAGACGGAATTGCATTAGGATATCAAGCGCGAGCTATAGATACAATGGGAATTGCAATTGGTAAAAGTGCTTTGGCTAATGCTAAGAACAGTTATGCCATTGGAGCCGATGCACAAGCTCTAAAACCAAATACTATGGTTTTAGGAGGAGCTACTAACCCAGTAAGTGTTGGTATTGGAACAGATTTGCCAAATGATTATGCTTCGTTGGAATTATCCGGAAATAATAAAGGACTATTACTTAATCGAATGCCAACAATTGAAAGAACGAATCTTGCAACAAATTTAACGTTAGGTGAGGAAGGTTTGTTAGTTTATGATTTTGAAGATGATAGTTTGTACACTTGGAATGGTACAGCTTGGGTAGGTGGGATAGTTGACTCGGATACTGATGATCAAAATATAGATGAATTTTCAATTGTGGGAGATCAATTACAATTATCAATTCAAGATGATGCTGATCCTGTAAAAACAGTAAATTTAACACCGTATTTAGATAATACAGATGTACAAAACTTAACAGCAGCTACATTAACAGGATCAATTATCCAAATAGATATTCAAAATGGAACATCTGTATCAGTAGATATTTCACCGTTAATTGCTGATTTAGAAAATAGAGTTACTACTTTAGAAACTTGCGCTTGTAATGTATTAAAAGTTGAGGAAAATGAATTTGGAGTGATGGGACCTGTGTTGCAACAAAATATACCAAATCCATTTAATGGTACATCTACTATAGGGTACTATGTGCCTCAAGCAGCAAGTCAAGCTGATATTGTTTTTAGTAATAACATTGGTCAAATTGTAAACAGAATTGAATTAACTCAAAAAGGAGAGGGAGAAATCAGTATTGAAACATCTAACTATGCTTTTGGAATGTATTACTATACCTTGTATTTAGATGGCAAAAAGATAGATATTAAAAAGATGATAGTTGAATAAATTATAGAAATTTAGAATCTATTTAAATATATCAATAAGCCATGCAGAAATGTATGGCTTATTTAGTTAAATTAGTAGTGGTAAAATATATGATTTATGAAAAGCAATATTTTAATAGTAAGTGTATTATTAGCTATGTGTTTCGGGTGTAAAAAAGAAGCTGCCGAATTACATATAGAAAAAACAACTGTAAATTATTTAGACAACTCCAATAGAGTAGATCAGTTTTTAGGAGGTATAAAAATAATTCCTATAAAAACACCAAAAGGAGAGTTTAAAGTTTGGACTAAACGAGTAGGGAATAATCCAACGATGAAAGTGTTATTATTGCATGGGGGGCCTGGAATGACCCATGAAATTTATGAATGTTTTGATGGCTACTTTCCTCAAGAAAACATAGAATATTACTATTATGATCAATTAGGCTCCTATTATAGTGATCAACCAAAAGACCTGTCCTTATGGGATTTGGATCGATTTGTGGAAGAAGTAGAACAGGTAAGAATTGCTTTAGGCTTAAATAAGGATAATTTTTATTTGTACGGACAATCCTGGGGAGGAATCTTGGGGATGCAGTATGCGTTAAAATACCAAGAAAATTTAAAAGGATTGATTATTTCAAACATGGTTGCTTCTATACCTGATTACCAAAAATATTCTGATGAGGTATTGGCTCCAAAAATGGACCCTAAAGTTTTAGAAGAAATCTTAGTTTATGAAAATAAGGAAGATTATTCCAATCCGAGATATATGGAATTGGTAGTAAATAATTATTATACGGAACATATTATCAGGATGCCTGTAGATGAGTGGCCAGAACCGGTAAATAGGAGTTTTAAGCATTTAAATACGGAAGTATATGTTACTATGCAAGGGCCAAGTGAATTTGGGATAAAAGGTGATGCTACTTTAAAGTACTGGGATGTTAAAAAAGAATTACATAAAATTACAGTGCCAACCTTAACTATTGGAGCTACTTATGATACAATGGATCCTGAGCATATGAAATGGATTTCAAAAGAAGTTAAAAATGGAGAATTTTTACTATGTCCTAATGGAAGTCATTTATCACAATTTGATGATCAGAAAGTCTTTTTTAATGGCTTAGTGAATTTTATTAAAAGTGTTGATGACGGAAGTTTTAATAATCAGAATTAATAAATTTATAGGTTAGAAATATTATATGCAACATTATAAAGAGAGTACTGAAAAGACAACTAAAAAAAAGCCAAAAGTCACCATGACTAAGGCTTTTAAAACAATCATTTGGCCGAGACGAAATTTAGTTTTTATTGGTTTGGTGCTAATTATATTAAGTCGATTAGCAAGTTTAGTACTGCCATGGCAAAGTAAAGTATTGTTAGATGATGTTATTCCTAAAAAGGATTTTAATCAATTATATGAATTGTTGCTAATTGTAGGTGTAGCTATTTTAGTTCAGGCAACAACCTCTTTTTTATTGACACGAATTTTAAGTGTTCAAGCACAATTTTTAATTTCCGAATTAAGAGCACAAGTCCAAAAAAAAGTATTGTCATTACCGATAAGTTTTTTCGATAATACAAAGTCGGGGGCTTTAGTATCTAGGATTATGAGTGATGTGGAAGGAGTACGTAATTTAATAGGTACTGGCTTAGTACAGTTAGTTGGAGGGACTTTTACTGCAATTATATCATTGGTTATTTTAATAAAATTAAATCCATGGATGACTTTATTTGTATTTGTTCCAATTTCAATATTTGGATTTATTGCGTTAAAAGCCTTCAAATATATTCGACCGATATTCAGGAAAAGAGGAAAAATAAATGCTGAGGTAAAAGGACGACTAACAGAAACTTTAGCAGGGGTTAGGGTAATCAAAGCTTTTAATGCAGAAGAACAAGAAAATAAGGTATTTGAAAAAGGAGTAGATCAGCTTTTTCAGAATGTAAAAAAGAGTTTAACAGCTACAGCATTGATGACAAGTTCATCTACCTTTTTATTAGGTATTGCTTCAACCGGAATTATGGGAATGGGTGGCTATTATATGATGGAAGGAACTATGACTGTGGGAGAATTTTTATTCTTTACGCTTATTCTTGGTTTTATGATTGCTCCAATTGTTCAGATGAGTAATATAGGGAGTCAGTTAACAGAGGCACTTGCTGGTTTGGATCGTACTGAGGAACTAATGAATATGACTGCAGAAGAAGAAGATGAAAGTAGAAATATTCAATTAAATAATATTAAGGGAAATTTAGTGTTCGACGATGTATCTTTTTCTTATGAAGAAGGAAAAGAAGTGTTGCACAATATTAGTTTTAATGCTCCCGAAGGTTCAGTAACTGCTTTGGTAGGGAGTTCTGGTTCTGGTAAATCTACAATAGCAGGATTATCAGCAACTTTTTTAAATCCAATATCAGGTAAAGTAACTATCGATAATCAGGATTTAAGTAAGGTGAACTTAAGTAGTTACCGAAGTAATTTGGGGGTAGTATTGCAAGATGAGTTTTTATTTGAAGGTACTATTCGTGAAAACATCATGTTTCCGCGCCCTAAAGCAACAGAAGACCAATTATTAAAAGCTGTTTCTGCTGCTTATGTAAATGAATTTACTGATCGATTTGATAACGGATTAGACACTTTAATAGGGGAAAGAGGAGTGAAGCTTTCAGGCGGACAACGACAACGTATCGCAATTGCAAGAGCTATTTTAGCGGATCCGAAAATTATTATTCTTGATGAAGCAACTTCAAGTTTGGACACCGAAAGTGAAGCATTAATTCAAAAGAGTTTAGCAGAATTAACTCGTAATAGAACAACTATAGTTATTGCGCATAGGTTGAGTACGATAAAAAAAGCAGATCAAATTTTGGTAATTGAATCGGGAGGTATTGCTGAAAGAGGAAATCATGAAGAGTTGATAGCTGCTAAAGGAAGGTATTATGATTTGTATACCTATCAAGCAAAAATTTAAAAAGGTGTAATTATGATGCAGTTTGAAAATTATAAAATAAGTCTTTTAGAAATTAATCAAAGCGAATTGTTTTTCAATTTGATAGATGTTAATAGGGAGCGTTTAGAAGATTTTTTTGCAGGAACAGTTGCTAAAACAAAAACATTAGAGGCTACTATTGATTATTGTAAAGAAATTATTCAAAAAATTAACGATAAAGACTATTTTCCATACATGATAACTGATGTGAGTTGTAATAAAATGATTGGACTTATAGATGTTAAAAATATAGACTGGAATGTACCTAAAGCTGAACTTGGGGCTTTTATTGATAAGAATTATGAAAATAAAGGAGTAATAACTAAAGCATCAACGTTAGTTGTTGATCACTTAATAGATAAGTATCAATTTAAAAAGCTATTATGCAGAGCAAATAACAGAAATAGAGGCAGTATTAGTGTTATACTTAAAAATGGTTTTGAATTAGAAGGGACTATCAGAAATGATTACCGTACAACGAAAGGAGATATTGTTGATTTGAATTATTATGGTAGAGTTTTTTAGTATAATACTATTTCAGGACGAGACAAAATTCTAAATAAAAAAACCTTTCAGTGCGAAAGGTTTTTTTATGATGTAAATGGAATCTTATTTTTTAAATATTGAAGCAGAATCTTCAAATTTCTTTAAATCAATTTTTGGTGTATTATAAATATTAACTTTAGAAGACCCAGAAGCTTCTAATACTAAAGTTTCTTTGACCTCAATATCACAATCAGCACTACCTTCAGTTATAACTGAAGCATTTGTTGCTGTAAGTTTACTTCCTTTGTAGTTTGAAGCGTTATCAACCCTTAAATTTAAATTATTAACTTCACCTTCTATTTTAGCATTTACTTTTTGATATAAATCAATTTTAAGTTCATCTGCATTAATTAATGCTTTCAAATTTGCTGATTCACTTAATTGAATTACACCTATTTTAGTGGTTAAATTTAATTCAGTTTTAGTGTGTTTTTCTGCAGTAAAATTAAATTCATTAGTTTTTAATGTTAAATATGTTTTTGAATTCCCTTTAGCAGAAATAGTTAGTTTATCAAGATCTAAATCGATTAATGAATTAACAATAGCCTTATCAGATAGTGTAATAGTGTTAAAGCTATTGGTAACTGTAATTCGAATATTAAATTTCTTTTTTGATGTAATTTGATGTGTAGTTTTAAGGCTAAGTATCCCGTTGTCTGCTACTGAAAATTGAATAACCTCGTGCAAGTTTTCATCGGTTTCAATTTCTATTTGTGGTGTTTCTCCTTTTAAAATAAAAACTTCAAAATTGTTATTTAAGCTTAATTCACTAAAATCATCAATTTGATGTTGCTTAACTTTAACAAATTTATTCCCTTTTATTTTCTCTTTTTTCTGAGCAAAACTAAATGTACTTATTAGTAGTGTTAGAACTAAAATATTGAACTTCATGTTTCTTTGGATTAATGATTCCTCATCATTGATAAGGCAAAAATGTTGCCATTTTTATATCATCAACAATAGTTTATGATGACAATATAAAAATAAAAATGTTTTTATATGGTAATGAAAATTAAAAACACAAAAAAGTCGCTATTTATAGCGACTTTTTTTATTGACATGTAGTTTTTTTAATGTTGTGAAATACTTGCAGCTGAACTCTTAGATTTAGCAACTGAAGTTGGATTTCCAGCATAAGAGGTATTTGATCCGCTTGAAGCTTTTGCGTCTATTGCTGACTTACAGTTTACATCAATATGCGCGCCACTAGATGATTTAGTTGTACAACTTTCTGCAATTAGGCTATGTGCATTAATAACGCTACCGCTAGATGCTTTTGCTGCAATTTTTTTAGTATTCCCATCTAACTCAATGCTAGCGCCACTAGAAGTTTTACAATCTATTGTAGATGCTTTAATTGCTAATTTTTGATGACTACCGCTACTTGCTTTAACAACAATATTGTCAGAAAGGATAAAATTTGTAGTGTGAATTTTTGCACCACTTGCACTACTTATTTCATTTAAACTAATAAAGTTAACTAATACCTTTTTTGCACTAGCTTTTCCAACCGATTCTTTAGTATGAATATGTAGTACACCATCTTTAATTTCAGTTTCAATTAGTTCTTGTAAATTTTCATCCGCTTGTACTTTTACAGCAGTTGAGGTACTTTTGGTTAAATACACATCCAAGCCTTCAGAAGCATGTATTTTATTAAAGCTTACATTAGATATTCTACTTTCAGTTACTACATTTCCATTTCCCTTTACTCCAGAAATGTTAAGATCAAAATTACAGCTTAAACATAAAATGCTAATAAGCAGCACTACTAAATACTTTGCGATTGTTGTCATTTTGATTGATTTTGGTTAGTCAAGAAACGAGTTATTCGTTGCTTTTTATTTTTATTCCGTTTTCATCTATTTTCATTTCAAAACTGTCTCCATCAGTTTCGTTTACATCAATGTCAATTCCCTCTTCATTAATAATCACTTTTCCCTTTTCTCCGTCTTCATTAATAGTGATGTTAATTCCGTTTTCATTGATGATTACATTTCCGTGATTATCTTTATAATCCCCTTCAGGACAATCTAAACATTCTGTTGATTTTTCTAAAACTCTTAAGTAATGTTCCTCATCTTCAAGAATGTCACCATAATAATCACTATTTCTGTGGTAGTAATACGTATTTTCATCAGCGTATATAACTGTGCCTTCCGGTATGTATACCGTAACTTCTACTTCTTGACTGTTATACTTTTGGTCAGCACTTGCTAAAAAGTAATTGTTTAATGATAATGTGTTGTTCTCTAAGGTATATGTATAATCAATATCTTTAGCTCTTGTTCTAGCAGCTTCATGAGAATGTCCGTTGGCTTCTTTTCTAATTCTAATACTTCCTATAGAGTCTTTAGTTGATTTAACTATTAACCGTACATCTTGTGAAAAAATATGTTTTGTGTTATTCTCGTCATAAACAAATTTTTCATTATCACCTCTTCTTAAATTAGAAGAGTACAGTTCATTTGTTTTCATTGTTATTTTTAAAGTATCTTGAGCTGTTACAGCAAGTTCCTCTTTAATAAAAACATGGTCGCTTTCTTTTTGTTTAACTGCAGTTTTTAAACCAAATATGGATAAAGTAATTATTGATAAAAACCAAACACCTAACAAACTAAACTTAGCAATATTACCTATAGATTTTAAATTAGAAACTAATATTTTTAATCCTAAATAAGCAATAAAAAAGAATGGTATTCCAATTGCAAAAAAGCCTAATATTGATACTAACCAAACTGGCCAGACAGGAGCATAGTCATATAAGTCTAATTGGTTTGTAATGTCTAAATTAAATAAGTCAAATGAACTCATGGTAAACATTCCTATAAAAGTACCTATTACAGTAACAGTACCTATCAATAATAATATTATCCCAATGAACTTCCCAAACACTTTAAAAAGTGTCATAAAAATTGTTCCAATGGCATCAAAAAAAGAAGATATTCCGCTTTGTGCCTTGTTTCCATATTTTTGATAATCTACATTTTTTACGGTATCTGATGCAGAGTCAAACCCTTCTTTAATTTTTTTTTCAATGTTAGAAATATTTACAGGATCTCCAGTCATAGCAATTTTTTCTGCTGTAGTATGAGCTTCAGGAATTAAAATCCAAAGTAATATGTATGAGAATATGGCTAATGTACCAATACTAATAAAAAATAAAGCTACCCATATCAGTCTAACCCACAATGCATCAATACCAAAATAATATCCTAAACCAGAAGAAACACCACCTATGTATTTATTGTCTGCATCTCTATAGAATTTTCTGTTAGATTTTGAGTTGTTTTTTTTAGATGTTGTTGGTTCATCTTCAAAAATATCTTCGTCAACCATATAGTCTTCTGGTTGTCCCATTACTTCAATTACTTCATCAATTTCTTTATTACTAACAACTTGTTTGTCATGTTGTAATTTTTGAGAAAATAATTCAGCAATTCTACTTTCTATATCAGAAACTATTTCATCTTCTCCAGAAGCACCTGCAAAAGAACGTCTAACTGCATTTAAATAATTTTGCAGCTTCAGATATGCATTTTCATCAATATGAAAAATCATACCTCCTAAATTTATATTTACTGTCTTATTCATCGTTAGTGTTTTTTTTACTTGTTACAACTGTTACTGCTTGGTGTAAGTTCTCCCAAGTCTTGGTTAATTCAGTTAAAAATGTTTTTCCGTTTTCTGTTAAAGTATAGTACTTTCTTGGTGGACCAGATGTAGATTCCTCCCATCTATAATTTAATAATCCTGCATTTTTCAACCTTGTAAGCAAAGGGTAAATTGTTCCTTCTACTACAAGCATTTTAGCGTCTTTTAATGTGCCTAAGATTTCTGCAACATAGGCATCTTGTCCATCTAATACAGATAAGATGCAATATTCCAACACACCTTTTCTCATTTGAGCTTTTGTGTTTTCTAATTTCATAGGTTTAATCT
>Ga0105354_1000730_pt1 | contig 20340 bp, 15 predicted proteins | sample GOMGulsemesocosm_FD_83658 | JGI IMG/M metagenome (GOLD analysis project Ga0105354, IMG submission 83658) | Methane-oxidizing microbial communities from mesocosms in the Gulf of Mexico - GOM9B Gulf of Mexico | ecosystem: Environmental > Aquatic > Marine > Cold seeps | place: USA: Gulf of America...
AATGAACCTATAGGGTTAAAAGCCTGTGCTAAATTCAACCTTTGTGTTGAGGTTTCTGGCGATCCCATAGATAAAACATAAGGGTTTGCTGTTGTTTCAAGCAGTGCTAAACCGCAGGTGATCACACAAAGTGCTAATAAAAAGTAATTAAACTGTGCAGTCATACTTGCTGGTAAAAACAGTAAAGCACCTAAAGCATAAAGCGCTAAACCTAATAAGATCCCAGCTTTATATGAATAGCGACGGATAAATATCGCTGCTGGAATCGCCATGATCCCGTAACCAAGATAAAAAGCAAATTGCACCATAGAACTTTGTGCATTGCTGATCAAAAAGATATCTTTAAAGGCCTTAACTAAAGGGTTTGTTACATCATTTGCAAAGCCCCATAAAGGAAATAGTGCAGCGACTAAAATAAATGGCAATATATATTCTTTTGCTAAAATCGGTGTTTTAGCTTCAAGCGAATTATTAATTGTTTCACCTGTTCCATCAATTGCTGTTGTCATGTTTACCTCATCAATATTAATTTATCACTTATCATTATCTAACCTATTATTTAGAGGTTTAATATATGTGACTTTTATATGTAATATACACAAGGTAATTGTTTGTTTAAAATTAGTCAATGGTTTTGTGCTAATTGTAAATAATAAACAAATTAAAAGTTAAGCACTATAGATAAATACTTTAATGCGACATTATTGTTCAAGGTAAAGGTGATTTTGATGATTGCTGTGAAATAAGATTGGTAACTGTTAAATCAATTGGATGTTGTTTATATTTACTTTTTAAAAACTGGGTCCAATTTATATTATCCCAAAGTTGTTGATTTATGAAAGATTGGTATATTTTTACATTCTCTAATGTAATTAATTCATATTGATTTAATAATGGCGGTGTAAGAAAACTATCTAGTCCATTTTTATAATCGATAATTTTAATTAATGCTTTTGCAACCATTAAAAAATGCCCACCAACAGATGCCGTCATTTCACCTTTGTTTATTTTATCCAGTGCATCCGGTAACCAATCAAATCCACCAATATTAATTGGAGCATTGCTTCGCCTTTTATGCTCTTTTAGAATTTGTAATGCCATCTCGTCGCCGGCACACCAGTAAGTATTGGTATTTGGGTAGCGTTGTTTAAGCAAATAAAAACGGGATTCTATATTTTTAGGCTCCCATCTCATTGGTACGATTTGATTTAAAACTACCTTATTTCCAAACCCTAATTTTTTTACATTCTTAAGCGCGGACTGTCTACTTGAGGAGAGACCATCAAATACACCACCAATTCCTGTGATATACATTGTTCGTTTTGGATATTTTTTAAAGTGAGATTCAATTAAGGCGTTGAGTAATATCAAGCCGCCAGACTCATTATCATAATTTATTTGACCTAACCAGTATTTGAATTTCTCTCTTGGCTTACCTATTTTGTTTTGTATTTCATGTGAAAATTTTTGCTCTAAAGTAATAAATGGAATTTTTGCAGCATCTAATAATGAAAAGAGCGTTTGCGTATTGCCAATATAAGGAAAAAATATCAGGAACTCAGGTTTTTTTTTTCGATTAGCGATTTGCTCGATGATTCTTTTTGAAGAGAATCGGTTTGACTCTGAGTATATTACTTCAAGATCTATATCTAAATTATTAGCAGCACTTTGGCCTATATTGGCAACAAGTTTCCAGAAATCATGTTTATTAGAATCAGGGGCGATAAAAGTGACATGTGTTTTAGCCACTGAAACTGTGAATGTTACATTAAACAAGATTATCACAAGGAAATATTTCACTATAGCAATACCTTAAATCTGATCTATAAGAGATTATAGAAGTAATAGAGGCCAAGGAAAAATATGGATTGAATAAAACGTTTATTTGCGAAATAAGCGCGATAAAATTTGGTAAAAAATGATTTCTATACTAAGCGGAAATATATTTCATATTTGTAATATTTTCTATTGTAATACGTTAAATTATTCTGTACTTTGTTTGCCAGTTATCAGGAAGAAAACGGAGGGAAATATGATCGACTATTATAAAAAGAAAAGTGCCGAGTATTATGAAAGAGCCCGTGTTGCATTGGAAAATAATGAAGAATATGAAAGGTTTATCAATGAAGCGCAAACTTATGATAAAAGAATCGAAGAGTTAGAGTCTGTTGAATAAACCCTAATAATTTTATTTGAATGAGGACGCTATTTGCGTCCTTTTTTTGTGATTTTTAAATCATGGTGTATTAAGTTTGATATATTAAAAGGAAAGTAATCTTTATGGAAAATGTTGTACGTGTTGGGGTTGGTGTTATTATTTATAGAGATAACAAAATCCTTTTAGGTGAAAGAATTGGCGCACATGGTGCGAGTACTTGGGCAACTCCAGGAGGCCATTTAGAGGTGGGGGAAAGTATTGAAGAGTGTGCAAAACGTGAAGGGTTTGAAGAAACAGGTTTGCGGTTAAACTCAATTAAGAAACTTGGTTTTACTAATGATATATTTGAATCTGAAAATAAACATTATGTCACTTTGTTTGTTGAGGCATCTGATGTGAAAGGTGAAGTTGAGCTTAAAGAACCAGAAAAATGTACACAATGGAAATGGTTTAATTTACAAAATTTACCTGAACCTTTATTTTTACCTTTAGAAAATTTTTTAAAAGAAGATTAAAACTAGTAAGGACGTATTTCATAAATATATCAAATTCTACTTTTAACGATAAAAGTTTATCTAATATTATCTATACATCTCTTCATTTTCGTTAACTTTAAAATGTATAGATGTCTATGATTCAATGTCTTTATTTGGTGCAATACGTTTTTTTATGAATCATTAAGTTCCTTATAGTTAATCCAAACTTTATTAATGTATTGATAAATAGGCATAAATAATAATGGAATAATAACTGCTTATGCATTACCAAACTCATAATTATAATAAGAAAAGTAATGGATAAACCACAAAGAGACATAACACTGAGATTTTTAGCCGAACCACAAGATGTTAATTTTGGTGGTAAGGTACATGGTGGAGCGGTTATGAAGTGGATAGATTTAGCGGCTTATGCATGTGCTGCAGGTTGGAGTAGTCGATATTGCGTTACAGCTTATGCTGGTGGTATTCGATTTATTGCCCCCATTCATGTTGGAAGTTTAGTCGAAGTAGAAGCTAAAGTGATTTATACAGGAAATTCATCAATGCATATTGCGTTAGAGGTAAATGCATGTGATCCGAAATCACTCAATCATAGATTAACAACACATTGTATTGTGATTATGGTTGCAGTTGACCAAAATGGACAATCTGAAAGAGTACCTCAGTGGGTTCCTGAGAGCAAAATAGATAAACAGCAGCACCAAACAGCATTAAAGCTGATGGAAATGCGGAAACAAATCGGTGAAGAAATGCAGATTTTAACAGCTTAAATTGAGTTAAATAGTTAATTTATAAGATATTAGATTTAAATTAATATTAGACTTTTATATATTCAGCTCAAACAGATTATATAAAAGTCTAATGTATTGAAAACGCGTTGATTTTAAATAGGTCAACTTCCCTCCAAAATGTCCTTCTCAGTATTGTAAATTCAACCATTTTACATACACACTAAATCAACCATATTGTGGAACTTTGCTATATTTTATATATGCCAACTATATAGGGTAAATGCAATATGAATAAAACCGCAAAAATACTCGTTGTAGATGATGAACCGCTAAATCGGGAAATAATGACAGAATTCCTAATTGATGACTTTTCAGATATTACGTTGGCAGTTGATGGTTATGATTGTTTGAAGATATGCAAAAATCAGTTACCAGACATTATTTTGCTTGATGTTAACATGCCAGGATTAGATGGTTTTGAGGTGTGCTCTCAGCTTAAAGCGATTGATCCCAAAAAGGTGACTTCTGTTATTTTTGTTTCAGCCTTTGGACAGGCTGAAAATAGGATAGAAGGCTATAAAGCCGGTGCAATTGATTATCTTGTAAAGCCTTTCGAACCAGAAGAGTTACTGCAAAAAATAAATCGTACATTAGAATATAAAAACGAAACAAATGAGCTTAAGCAATCAGTTACAACCTCTAATGACATGGCATTTACCGCAATGACTATTAGTAGTGAGTTGGGAGAAATTATTCGGATTATGGAAGAAATGTTTCTAGTAACCAATTTTAAGTCATTGTGTGCAAAATTTTTTCAATGGGCTAAAGGAATGGATCTTAATAGTTGCATTAGAATTAAAACAGATAACTTTGAAACTTGTATGTCAAATAATGCTTTAAGTACGCCTATTGAAAGAGAGTTAATGGAATTACTTGCGACAAAAAAACGAATATTCAGCTTTGAGTCACGAGCGCAATTTAATGGGTCCCAGGTTCAAATATTAATTAAAAATATGCCACAAGAAGATGACACTAAATACGGTCGCTTAATCGATACATTACCTGTAATTCTGACCGGTTTAGATAAATGTGTTCAGAGAATTTATGAACTCAATATGAAAGAAGAGCAGAGAACAAAAATTGATGAAACGATTGATCAAATTATTTCTATTTCTAACGCGACAAGTGACACGTTTAACTTAATGCAAGATGAGCTTCGCACAGTATTTTCTGAATTTCAGTCTTCTTTAGATTGGGAAATACCCCGTATGGGGTTAGAAGAAGATCAAGAACATCTGATTATGAAATTATCTGATGAATGCATGAATAAATCGCGAAAAGTGACTGATGTAGGGAAAGAGATTAGAGGTGATTTACAAAAAATAATACAACTACTTCAGGATATAACTTAAATGTATCCCCCAAATCATGTCTATATAAAAGTTTGAAATAATTATGATAAAACCTACATTATTTACATTGTTATTCGCACTATTCAGTTCCTATGCAATTGCACAAAATGTTGACCTTTCGAGAATTTCTACAGAAGAAGGGTTATCTGTAGGGCATGTTACTGACATTATACAAGATGATGTTGGTTTTATATGGATTGGCACAGAAATGGGCATAAATAAGTTTGATGGTTATGAAATAAAAAGCATTAAAGGTCCTAATGGAATTTTGGAAAGAGCACATGTTGTTGATTTACATAATGATAAAGAAGGAAATGTTTGGATAGGTACACGAAAGTTAGGTATATTTTGTTTTGATACGAATTCAGGTGAAATAAAGCATATTGCATGGCCTAAAGATGAAGAAAATAAAAAGAAAATAGCATTTTTTATTTCTATTGCGAATAAAGAAGATGGTACAACATTGATTGCAAACCATAACCAAATATTCGAATTATCATCTAATAAGAAAACATTACAATCAGTTGTGAAACTTGATTCTGTAATTGCAAAAAAAGAAATAATCGAACAAATTTATATAAATAATTCGATAATATTCATCACGACATCGAAAAAATTATTTATTTATGATCTTATTTATAAAAAGTTAAAAGCAGTACAATTTCCTAATAGTGCAATATCTAAAAGTTACAAACATAAAAAACCGGTTTATATCAGCAATAACACCCTGTGGGTAGGTACAATTAATGGTTTATATTCTTTGCCACTGAGTAAAATATACGAGTTTATGGCAGTTGAAAATTATTCTTTGAGTTTCAATCATGAAGTTATTAATTTGGCTATATGGGGAATCATACATAATGATAATAGTTTACATTTAGCAACATCAAATGGGATGTATTTATTTGACGATGATAAGAAATTAAAGAAGTTATGGCAATTTAGTTCATCTAAATATCAACTGACAGATAACACTATCTATAAATTACTAATAGATAAAAACCAAAACATCTGGGCAACTTCTTTATCTGAGGGTGTATATTATTGGCGGCCATCTACTGGGAAATTCGTTAATGTATATAGCAGAAATAACGAGGTAAAAATAAGCAATAACCTAGTTTGGTCATTTTCAAAGTCTGATGAAAATACACTTTGGATTGGCACTGAAAACGGCCTAAATGAGATGAATCTAACAAATTTTGAAATTAATAGTTATTTAGTCAGTGAAAAAGAAAAAGCAGATTCAATTAATTATATATTTCGATATAACGATGACTTGTTGTTAGTGACAGATTCTGGATTGAAATATTTTGACCCTATTTCTAAAAAACTAAAGCCTATAAAGTTACTAAAAGACAGTGACTCTAAAATATTAAAGTCATGGATGATGGGTGCACATTTAGACTCTTTTGGATTTTTATGGTTTGTAAGTGAAACAGGCTATTATAAATTTGAATTGAAAACAGCAAACCTACAAAAATTTGAGATACCTGAAACAGGTGTTGCTGCTGGAGACACACATAGGTTTTTGGGACAACTTCCTAACAAAAATATGATGCTATTTTCTACCCAAGGACAACTATGGGGAATTAACTTACTGTCACATTCAACAAGTCTGATATATGAAACTCCAATAGAAAAACAGGGAAGGTTATTTGAAGTTGATAGTTGGGTGATTGATAAAAATAATATTTTATGGATAGCTTTTATGGGGGATAGTTTAGTCGGCTTAAATGCAGATGATTTTACATTAATTTATAGGTTAACCAGTCCAACTGATCTAAAGGATAATATTATCTATGGATTACAAACAGATATCGAAGGAGATATTTGGTTTAGTTCTCATACTGGAATTTATCATTTAAGACTAGATTCTATGTTTATAGAGCACTTTTCAATACAAGATGGCTTAGTAAGTAACGAGTTTAATGAAGGTGCATATTTAAAAATAAATGATGATTTGTTGGTTTATGGTTCGCCAACTGGAATAACGCTATTTTCACCATCAAAATTAGAACCAAAACAACATATTTTGCCGAAAGTTGAGTTCAGCGATATTAGTTTATTATCACCAACTACAGGTAAAAGAAATATCTCTTTATTTACAGATAAATTAACATTAAATCATGATGATATCGGTCTTGAATTAAGGTTTTCTACCCTCGAATATGAACGACAAAAAGCCGTTAAATATGAATTTTGGCTTGATGGTGCTGATAAATGGACTTATCCATTGTCTGATATCAATTCAATGCAGTTCGGTAAACTTGCTCCTGGAGGTTATGAGTTTAACGTCAGAGCACAATCTCCATTTACAGGAGAAGTGGGAAATATTAGTAAGTTGAAGGTAATCGTAAGATATGCACCTTGGAACTCCCCGATTGCATACTTATTGTATTTGGGTATCTTGATTACATTATTGTATTTTTGGCAAAGAAATAGATCAAGCCACATCAAAGAACTTACGCAAGCCCATTTAGAAATGCGCCAATCACATGATCAAATGGTTATGGCAAAACAAAGTGCAGAGCAAGCGAATAATGCGAAATCTGTATTTTTGGCAAATATATCTCATGAACTTAGAACCCCAATGCATTCAATATTGGGGTTTTCAAAATTAGGATTAAAGATTTTAGATAATGATGTATCTCAGCTTCAAAAAGATAAGTTAATCCGTTACTCAAATAATATTAATCTAAGCGGAAAAAGATTGCTTGTACTAATAAATAATCTTCTTGATATTGAGAAGTTAACTTCAGGAAAGATGCAATTCATTCCTACTAAAATTGATTTTATAACAATATTGGATTCTGCTTTATCGGAAATGGAAGCTTATATTCAGGATAATAAAACACAAGTAGAGATTAAAAAGAAAGAATCGGTTGAAACGCAAATTTGGGTAGATAAAAACTTGATGATACAAGTTTTGGTGAATTTACTTTCAAATGCCGTAAAGTTTAGTCCTGAGCAGGGTATGGTAACGATAGAAATAAACGACTTATATGAAAATAATGATCATGAAACGCAAGAATGCTATATTGAGGTAAAAGTCATAGATCAGGGGCCGGGTATTCCGGAACATGAATTAAACTCGATTTTTGAACATTTTGTACAAAGCTCTAATACCAAAGCGGGTACTGGAGGAACGGGATTAGGATTAGCAATTAGCCAAAATATTATGAATTTACATAAGAGTAAAATAACTGTTTCAAATATAGAAGGGGCAGGGGCATGCTTTAGTTTTATACTGAACAAGACAGCCTTTGATATTTAAATATGACATTTTTACGCATATTGTATGAATACCTAAAACGATAAAGGTTAGATTAAATATTTTATTAAAATATATTTTGATTTTTAGTATTCAATTGTTTGATTAACCTTTCTACATTATCTTCTGTTTATAATTTCAAATTTTAGTAACTTGAGTTTATTTAATGGCATATTGTCATATCTTTTAGACTGTTTTGGAGAACACCAATCTTTAACTGCATCAATAGAAGATTCAGTATAATTAGCAACCGTTATTTGTGTTAAAGGAACGTATGCCATTAAGTCTTTTAGCTCGTCATTTGTATTCATTTCGAATTCCTTTTAGTGATTATTTCAATATTTAAAACAAGAAATGCATTATACTGGTTTTTTATACAGTATCTAGTGTGTTCTATTAAAAAGTATAGCCTTATATCTATAAATAGCATTTGAATATTTATTATTGATGACAATTATAAATTAAGCCGTAAATATAAAATTTTTACATTACTTTAATTAGATATGATGAGTTGGTCGTTAACTCAGGTTAATGCGGTCGCAATCAAGTAAAAAATAAAGACATAAAGTATTTGAGCGCTTGTAAAGTCTAGCGTAAAATCCTTGTTTTTATGTTCTAGGGTCAACAGAGTTAAATGCAAAATAAAATGAGTATTAAGTTATTACTTTGGAGTGCTTTTAGTGTTCTCTACTATTTAGGTTTTACCAATGTATTTAAAATGATAGATGATTCAATAGCACAGAATCCAAGTGCTCAATTTTATAGTTTGATTTATATTGCATTGATAGCCCATTTAATAAATAAATATGAGAATCAATTTCCCAGAGTGTGTAGTTGGTTTGTATCTTTATGTGGTTTAGGTGTGATCAGTACTATCGTATTGGTTAAACAAAATCAGCCATTAGAGAGTGTGTATTCATTATTTTATTTATCTCTGTATGTTGCATTACCAATTTGTTATGAGTTAATTCGTTTGATCGCGATTAAAATGACGATTAATTCTGAACAAAAGAAATAAAAATGATAAAATCCTGAAATAATGTAACAAGATTACATTATTTTTTTATAAATATTTTAAAGGTTATTTGATAAGTTATGTCTGAAAAATTTAAAGTAAATGCTGATAAAGCAAGCTACGGTATTGGTTTACAAATGGGTGAGCAACTTAAAGGCAACCCATTCGAAGGTTTAAACCTTAATCTTGTTTTTGAAGGCATGAAAGATGCTTTCACTGGCGGTGAATTCCAAGTTGAAATCCCTGAAATTCAAGCTGCTTTCGAAGAAATCAATGCTGAAATTCAAACTCGTCGTGATAGCGAAGCTAAAGAGTTAGCTGCTGAAGGTGATGCATATTTAGAAGATAATGCTAAGCGTTCTGAAATCACTGTAACTGAATCAGGTCTACAGTACGAAATCTTAACTGCTGGTGAAGGTGAAATCCCAACTTCAGAATCAACAGTTCGTACTCATTACCACGGTTCTTTAATCAACGGTACTGTTTTTGACAGTTCTGTTGAACGTGGCGAACCAGCTGAATTCCCAGTAAGCGGTGTTATTAAAGGTTGGACTGAAGCATTACAAATAATGCCAGTTGGTTCAAAGTGGCGTTTACACATTCCACAAGATTTAGCATACGGTGAACGTGGTGCTGGCGCTTCTATCGCTCCATACTCTACGCTTATTTTCGATATCGAGTTACTTGAAATCGTATAATTATCTAATCATAATTTAGATAATAAAAACCCCGCTTTAAGCGGGGTTTTTTGTGAGTATTTATAAGTTACAACTAGAAATAACCTCTAATACCTAATGTAAAGTTTCTACCTGGAAGTGGTGCTTGCTCTTTAATAAATGAGTTATGTACAAAACCTAATTCATTTGTCAGGTTATTTGCTCTAATAAATAAAGTGCTATCAGTACCTAACGCTTCTAAGTAATAGCTGAAACCAAAATCTACTAATGTATAGCTATCTGTTTTTGTCTCATATTGAGCGAGTTTATCTTGCGTTAAATGATGAGTGACCGTCATATCTAAATCCCAGTTTTGGTTTTGTAATTCAAAACTTGTTCCAATTTTATTTGATGGGATTCTAGGGATATAAGAGTTATCATCTAATTTAGCAGTGATTGAATCTGCAAATAATTTTACCATCATATTACTGTTTATTTGATAGTGTGAATCGATCTCAAAACCATATAATTTAGCGTCTGCAGTATTAAATTGATAAACCTTTAATGATTCTTCATCAGAGCAACATAAATTTTCATCGCGTACTAATTCATGGCTGTGTTCGTCAAATACATAACCTGTATTTTGCTGGTGATAATAGTCATTTATATCGTTATAAAATAGATTAGCTGTAAAACCAAAACTACCTTTGTACTTTCTAAATGTCAGATCAATATTATTGGCTGTTTCTTGTTGTAAATCTTCTGGTTCAAAATGGACTTCAGTATGACCGTCTGCTTCAGTTTCAATTTCATATGCTGCACCCAAATCATAAGTACCTGTCGCGATATGTATGCCATTAGATAACAATTCAGCTGATGAAGGCGCTCGTTGAGAGTGTGTTAAACTTAATGAAGCTGAATAACCATCTGAAAACTTATAAACGGCACCGGCAGAGAAACTTAAATTGTTAAATGATTGAGAGAAGCTTTCTTCAGAGCCATGCTCATCTTCGTCGATGTGGTCACCTTCATGGTCATGTTCGTGATCATCATGACCATTCTCTAAATCATTTGAAGTTAATTTATAATCTTCAAATCGTGCGCCTAGCTCTAAAGTAATATCCTCAAATTCACGCTCTTCTAAAACAAATAAAGCATATTGCTGTGTTTTAGATGCTGGTGTGAATGCTTCAACTCCTACAGCTTCATAATCTGATGTAAGGCTATGGAAACCGACTACACCATGCCATTTACTGATGTTATGCTCAACTGTAATACGAGACTCTAAACTATCATTTTTGAAGAGCGTGCCAACTTCGCCGCCTTCTATTTCAGCGTGTTGGTAATCGGTATAACCAAATTTAGCTTCAATTTTTTCAACTATGTCATGATGTGGCGTCCAGATAAATAATGCTTGAGTACGTTCTTGCTTCATTCTTGCAAAAACAGCATGCTCTTCGTGTTCTTCATCTTCACCTAGTTCGTCATGGTCATCATCGTGAGCATGCTCATCTTCATGATCGTGTTCATCTTCATGGCCATGATCATGCCCTGGTATACCGTAATCGGAATCTAATTTACTATAAGAAAAACCAGCAGTGAAATGATCACCAATATAGCTAGTACCAAAATTAAATGTTGTTGATTCTAAGAATGTATTTTCAATTTCAGTTAAAACTTCTTGATCACCATCTTCATGTTCAAATGAAAAGTCAGGCGTTTGTGTATTATCGCTATTACGATTTGAAGCATCTAAATGTACATTAAAACCAGATTGCCCACCTTTTAATACAAAAGCTTGTGTTTGTGCATTAGAGCCTGAGTCATATCTTATATCAAACCCACCTGAAATATCATCTAGCTGGCTAGTTGGGATACGCGCGTCTACTACGTTTACAACACCACCAATCGCACCTGAACCATATAGTAATGTAACAGGACCTCTTAGTACTTCAATTTGTTCAGCTGTTAATGATTCTGTCGTAGTTGCGTGATCAGGGCCAATTCGAGATGCATCACTTGTATCTAATCCATTTTGCAATACTTTAACGCGTGGTCCATCCATACCTCGAATGATAGGTGAGGAAGCTACTGGGCCAAAGTAAGTAGAGTTAACACCAGGGATACCTTTTAAAGTTTCACCTAAAGTTGCTTGTGCTTTATTCTTTAGATGCTCACCAGTTAACACAGATACAGGTGAAACCATTTCCATATTATTTTTATGTAACCCTGATGCATATACAACAACAGATTCAATAGCTGAGGCATCCAATACAACATGTAAGTTCGACTGTTCTGGATTTACATCAATTCTTTTATCTAAATAATTATCTTTGCTGATATGAAGTTGGCCGCTGGCATCAAGTTCAATGATGAATTCACCTTTATCATTGCTTAATACACTTTGTTTTTTTCCATGGTAATGAATCCGTGCATTACTGATAGGTTGATTATTATTATCTAAAATAACACCTGAAACTGGTGCAGCAATTGCATGAGTACTTACTAAAGTACTTAGAACAGCACTTGCTAATAATGACATTTTCATTAAGTTAAAACCTTTATGTTTTGTTATATTGTAACGCTTACAGGTAGTTTAATTGTAATGTGATAATATATCAATAGGTGTTTTAGAAATTATTAAGTGACTTCTCTGGTCTATACTATTAAGCATATACGTTTATTTGGAGCATAGTGATGGCTGATAAAAGCAGATTGTTTAAAGCACATATCGATGTTTCAGATATAGATCATCATAGATATGAACATAAAGATTTTACTTTGGCTTTATTACCAAATGAGGATACAACCCATTTTTTATTAAAGCTGATAGGTTATAGTTTGTTGCCCTTAAATGAAGCTAATATCTATAGCCCTAAAGCACACTCATTTAATCCCGATGTTGGTATTCAATCCTTAGATGAACATTTTGAAATATGGTTAGATGCTGGATTTCCATCCATTAAACGTATCGATAAAGCATCTCATAAGTCAGAGCAAGTAATTATTTTAACGCCAACATACAGTGACTGGTTAGATGAAAACAAAAAAAAGCTAAGATTAATTGATAACTTACAACTAATTTCAATAGATAATTGTTTTATAAATAAAATAGAAGACAATATTGAAAGAAAGTTAGAATGGTCGGTTGTATTAGAAAATAATCAAATTTCAATATCTGATAATCATGGTTTTTATGAAACTAACTTAAATGAGATGTCTTTAGCTTAAATAAGGCTAATCAAGTTCTGGGATACACTGCATAATAAGGGTTTAACTTCACATATAAAGGCTAAGGGATCATCTAATAATTAACTTTCCTTTACAGCCTTTGAACAATTTCACCATAATATTTATTATTCCACAACTCATGTATATTTTTTTTGCTTGATAGATCCTCAAAGATGTTGTCAGAAAGCGTATCAAATTGCGAATTAATTTATTAATGTAATATACCGTGTAAGTAATCTATCTATAAGCATGATATTTTCAATTGTGATAAAAATAAACTTAAACTTTATTATAATTTTAAATCATTTTTGTTCCCTGAAAAATCAAAAAATCCATCATTTCAAAACTCCCCCTATCGTAATGACCAATATATTAATTAAAGGGATGCATATTTTATTAATATATTATTGTATTTATAAACAATAGCTTAGAGGTTTTACGTTTATTTTGTTTTAAAACTAATTTAATCAACTCATTACAAATATGCTTTTAAATTGGATTTTTAGGCCCGTTTACAGAGAAATAATTACGGATGTATATTGTATTCGATCAAAGTAAGTAAGTTGCTAATCAATCGTAAGTAAACCGTTAATTAAAAATAATGAGAATAAATATAATGATTAAATTAAGTAAAACCATAACAGCCTTAGCAGTTGCTGGGGCGATAGTATCTCCATTAAAACTAGCGCATTCACAAACATTACTTGAAGTTGGTAAGATGAAAGTTCCGCTAATATTGGTTAATTATAGCGATACCAGTACCAGTGCAACAGCAGACCAAATAGAGAATAAACTATTTAATGGTCAATATGATGTTAATGACTACTTTAGTGAGGTTAGTTATGGCAACTTTGATGTAACAGGCACAGCTCATGGTTGGTTTACTATGCCAAAAGATCATGATTATTATGGTGAAAATGACCCAAACAATGCTGATTGGGATAAGAATTATGTTCAGTTAGCTTTAGATGCGATTGCGCAATCTGATGCAAGCGTCGATTATTCTGCATATGATGCCAATGGTGATTGTATTGTTGATGGTATGGCTGTGGTTTATCAGGGATATGATGAGAATGATCCCCTTGGTAAAGATTCAAATATATGGCCATTAAACATGTCTTTATCATATGAGGCAACTGATGCAACAACCAATGATCGATGTGCAACTGACAACAGCCGTTTTATGCAAGTTGAGCGTGTTACTTTGATCCCTGAATTAAGAAGTGATAATTCCGATGGTTTAACGCCAATAGGCTTACTCACTCATGAATTGGTCCATAGCGGTTTTGGTAATCGTTTAGGAAATGACTGGTTTCCTGATTTGTATGGTGCCAACGGCAGTAAAGGGATCAGCCTTTGGGGATTAATGGGTTTAGGTAATCATTTGAGTTCTATTCCATATAGAACTGCTGACGGAAAACTGAATCCTGAATATGTTACTGATGATTATACACGTCCAGCACATATGACTGCATTTACCAAGGTATTGATGGGTTGGGTAAGCCCCATTGAACTTCAGCAAGGTGACAATATTAAAAGCGCACAAATTAGAGCTGCTTCAACCAATAACCCAACGATCTATAAGATTACAAACCCGGATGATGCAAAAGAATATTACTTAATTGAAAATCGCTATCAGGATGAACATAGTTTTGATGCAGGTATTGATGCTTCAGGTCTTGCTATATGGCACATAGATGAAGGTTCATGGGATGATGGTACCCAGTGGGGCTGTTCATTCCCAGATGATCCGTTTGTTGCTTCATCTTCAGGAACTTGTGATCAGTATACACATTCTGTGATTGCACTTGTTCAGGCTGATGGTCTGTGGGAAATGGAAGAAGGGACTTCTTCTGATTATCAGGATTTATTCTCTGATAGCAAAGCTGGTATTTCATCCTCTACTTATCCAAGTTCTCGTTTTTATGATTTTTCCGAAAGTGGTTTATCCGTAACAAATATTAGCGCTGTTGGTGCGACTATGACAGCTGACATTAAAGTGAGCTTCCCAGATAATAGCCAACCTACATATTGTTCTGATGAAAAACCTTACTCTAAGGGCAGTGGTTCTTCTACTTTGAACATAGCTAATACGGGTTCTGATGAAACTGTTGGGTTTTATTGGTTAAATGAAGCAGGCGAACGCTATCCTGATTTTGCACTTCGAGCACCCTATGCTTGGATCACACCTGGTGGTTCTGGATATAGTGCCTCGTGGAACAATGGCGATAAAGTAGTCATTGTTGATCAAAGTGATAACTGTCTGGCGGTAACAGATATCATAACTGGGGGGACTGACTTAGAAATTAAAGCAGATGGAGGTTATTCAAATAATGTTAAAATTTTTGATTTGGGCGAAACCTGTGAGGAAACGAATACTTGTCCTACTGGTAATGATTATGTGATACCTGAAGAAAATAATACAAACTGGGAACATATTGATAGCGTAATAATATCAGGTGAACGCAATAGTAGTGGCGCTGATGGTTATGGTGATTACTCTGATTTAACAGTGATAAATATTGTTGAAGGAGATGAAATTAGCATGAGTGCTTCAGGTGATGTTGGTGAAAACTGGATTGTTTGGATAGATCTAAACAGTGATTTTGAGTTTAGTAATAATGAAATTGCTTATCAAAGTTCAACTAAATCAAATGACGTAACAGGTACTCTATCAAACCTTGGAAATGTAAATGGTTTAACAACACGAATGCGGATTGCAATGTCTTATGGAACACCAACAGCAACCGGTGGTTTTGAAGGCGAAATTGAAGATTATACGGTCAAAATTTTAGACGAAGATAATGGCTGTGGGTCAAACTGTGAACCTGAATTAGGTTCATTAACTGAAACAGTTTCTGGAAATGGCATTGACCCTGTTATATACAGTATTGAAGTTCCTGTAGGTGCAATAAGTTTAAATGTTTCAATATCAGGTGGATCCGGTGCAGTAGACTTATTTGTAAATCATGCAACTGCACCAACAAAGTTAAGACCAAGTTCTGTTGATTGTGCACCATGGAAAAATGGTAATAATGAAACTTGTGATCTAAATTCACCTGAAACAGGAATATGGTACATAGTGATTCAGAGTGAAAATAGTGACCAGAGTTTTAGTGATGTAGCGCTTAGCGCATCTTGGTAACAAGAATTCAATTTACGACTAGTTTAAGTCCATATATTTTATCTGATATATGGACTTTATATTTTTAGTATATAGCTAGGTCGCTATTTAAATCATTATTCATTTTATATGTAGGAACTACAATGAAACTCCCAATCCTCCTCGTTTCCATTTTAATCTTAATCACAATCCTTATGTATCCCCAAGACGACATATTAAAAGATACAAATACAAAGTTGATTAATAAAGATAAGCAATTAACGGAGCACAAAAATTCACAAATCAATATTGATAACACAAATTTACAAGTTAGAAATGAAACTAAAAAAAACATTCATTCTCATGAGAAAATAAGGCATGCACGCCAGAGCAGTAAATCAGCTAATAATAATGCTTTTGAAAAGGGAAGATATAGAACAACACCGATTGATAATGTTGGTTTATCAGAACAGCAAAAAACGCATTATAAAGCCGTATTGTCGACATACAATCAACAACGTAAGAGCTTGGCTAATAGACGTCGAGAAGTTTCTCCACAAACATTTAGTGAACAATTTAAAGAGATAAAGTCACAATATCTGGAAAGTTTAGCTGAATTAATGAATGAGCAGCAGTATGCTAAGTATAATGAAAATATGGATATATATAACCGCACTAATCAACAGAATAAAAACCAAAGAAAACAGGATGTACAAGATAATAGAGATATTAAACAAGCTCGTATAAGAGGATAGCCACTAAAACAAATCAATGATGCCACTTAAGGGCATCATTTTTTATTTAGAATCACAGTTAAATTGATGTGTTTGAAATGTTATTTCTAGTCTAAATTCTGACAGCTTAAAATAAGTGAAACAAATTTCTCTATGTTGTTAACAAAACAATATTAATAATGGAAAAATATAAAATATCTTAACTATTTTTATAATTTAAGATCATATTCAAGAGCTTAAGCACGAATTAAAAGTCATTTTTAGCATAATTTTAATTAGATATTAAAATAACATAATCTAATGAGGTTGTAATTTAATGCCTAAATAACATTAGGTTATGATTTTTATTTTGTGTTATTTAAATATCATAATAAATCAAAATCATAAAAAATCACTTTAAATTTACCTGTATTTACTTTCACACTTTTGATGTTAACAATTTGTTTCGGTACAAAGCGCGAGACAATGAAAGGCACATAAATATTTTATTGTTTGATATATACAAATAAAACTAAACGGTATGGAAGAATAAAATGATTAAACTTAGTAAGCCCATGACGATAAGAAAAAAAACAAGACTGGCTTTGGCCATAGCTAGTTGTTTACCGGTATTTCAAATGCAAGCAGCTTCTGCTGCGTGTGAGATATCTCCTAATGATAGTTACGAGTATATTCAAAAAATCACTTTAAATGGCACTGATTTATCCAACGGTGTCACCCTAAAAGCTGACGATGTAATAGAATTAACACCTGGATATAGTGGTTATGCCTATAAAGATAACTGGAGTGTATGGTTAGATTTAAATAATGATGGTGATTTCTCAGATACAGATGAGCAAGTATTCAGTTCTCGCAGTCCTAGTAATTCAATGGTATCCGCAATTTTAAATTTTCCTTCGAATATTAATAAAGATTACGTTCCTTTGCGTATTTTGCTCCATGACGAAAGCGTAAATGACGATTCTTGTAGTTATAACGGTTATGGTGATATTCAAGATTTTACCGTTAACTTAAAATCAGAGGACGATAGTGATGGTACAAATTTAGATATTGAATTAACTAACGGCGTGTCACAAAGTATATCTGGTAAAGAGGTTTCTGCCTTTATTGAAGTGTCGAATGATGCTAATAATTTAGAAATCAATATTTCGGGTGGATCAGGTGATGCAGATTTATCGGTATATTTTGACTCTAAGCTAGTATGTTTCCCCAATATAGCTGGCAGCAATGAAAGCTGCAATTCAAATGACTTCGATACCAAAGGCGGTACTTATGAAGTTTCTGTGGCAGGTTATCGTGGTGACGAATTTTCGGATGTATCTTTAGTCGCTCGTTATGATATCGACTCAGATAATGGAAAAAACTATGGTTCACATGTTAAATGGGAACATGACTCTGTTCACGTTAAAATTTTTAGATTTGAATTCAGTGATGTTGATTTGCAATGGTCAAAAAGTGCCATAGAAGGTGATATGAATGACATAGTGAGTTATTTTGACAAGGAGTCTTATGGGCGTTTCGATGTAACCTATGAAATGCACACAGAGATTCTGAAAATTAATGAGTCAAAATCGGGATGGGACCAAAGAGATGACGAAAATGAATGGAAAGCCTATTTTGGTGAACGGCTAGTTGAGTTAGGCGAAACAAATTATTATAACATCGATGATAATACGATATATATGATAGTCGCACCTCAGATCTCAGACTTCGGCTTAAAAGGAGGTGTAAACCCGGGTGCTTTTAGAGTTTATGATGATGGTGATGACCGTACAAAGTCTGGAGGTATAGCCCATGAGATGGGTCATGCAATGGGATTACATCATGCTCAAGGGCTAGAAGCAAAAGATTCGGTATTTGGCGTAGAAAATTACGATGTTGAAAGAATTCAATATGGTAATGTATTTAGCATGATGGGTAATAATGCATGGGAGTTTGGAGGTTTTAATCTAATCTACAAAAACTTTTTTAGCGCCTGGGATATTGAAGCTGAAGTTCCTCTAATCTCTAAATCAGGAACCTATAGAATTTATACTTTAGATCAAGGAAGAGTGAGAGGTGATCTGGGAATTCGATTGAAATCAGGCAATGGAGATTATACTTATTGGTTAGAATATCGTACTAATGATGATATTAATAAGGATGGTCTAATCGATGTTGAGACCAATGGTGTTTATTTAAATATAGAGGGATACTTCCCTGATGAAGACGCCAGATCTTATTATTATGGTGTTTCATATTTACTTGATATGACTCCTAATAGTTTGCCTGATGACTTGTCGACAGAAGATGACGACTTTGATGATTTTTATGATAGTGCACTGGTAATTGGTAAAAAATACACAGATGAATGGGGGGCTTTCACTATTACACCGTTACAAAGAGGTGGTGAATTGGGGACGGATAGTGCTTGGATAGAAATTAATGTAGAAATACATTAACTTCTGTTTCTTTATGCGTATTAAAGACTAATAATGTGCTAATAGGGTCGAAAGTTTTTTTCGACCTTTTTATTTATTTTGGCATAATAATAACTTTAATTTCATCTCTGGTGCTTAAAATATGTTGTTTTAAGTTAAGAACTGCTTGCTCTACTTTTCCTTCTATGCAGTAATTTAAGAGTTGTTTTAAGCAATGTTTTAGGTGTGTTTTTATTGAGACATTACCAAAGCGTAAACGATTGTACTTTTCAATTTTGTTATTCATAAAATTCAGCATCTCTTGTGTTTGGGGTCGCTCAATTCCAGAATAAAGGCAGTTAAAGTATTGTGTATGTAATTTGCACCAGACATTAACTGAAGAATCGGAGTTTAATTGTGTAATAATATGCTGAGCTTCTTTAAGTTTATCTAATGAAATATTTTTAAGAGAAGCAATTAATAAATCGGTTTCAATCAAGACTCTCAGCATAAATAACTCATCTATTTGCTCTGCGCTTATGCTTGCTACAACCGCTCCTTTATTAGATATATTATCTATAAATCCTTCAGCCTGTAGTATGATCAAAGCTTCTCTTACTGGGTTTTTACTAACATTAAACTCTTGTGCTAATTTATCCTGTTGTATCCTTGCTCCCGTTATAATTTCCCCACTTATAATTTTCTCCCTTAGCATTTCTACAACAAGTTGAGTGAGTGTTTTAAATTGAATTTGATTCGTTAAAGCCATATTTTCTTCTTAATACATTTAATTCAGCGAAGGAATACGTGGCAATATATAAGCTTGGATGTTTTGTTGTAAATAGGGCGTTTTGAAGTAAAAAAACATCATTTTTTATCATATTGATAATTTATAATGAGCTTTAAAGTAATTAGGAAAGTGTATTTCGATAAGCAATAGAAATATAGCGGGTTATAATTAAACTACGGTCCGAATCTTGAGTTTAAATATTAATTATTATGAAAACTAGATTTTTTAAAAGAAATGAAAATGAGTAAAAATGATAATAAAAGACATCTATTTTTGATTGTTAAACATTTTTAAACTTAATTATTTACACAAACTACTCTAATACCAATTCCGATAATTA
>Ga0105354_1000734_pt1 | contig 20292 bp, 16 predicted proteins | sample GOMGulsemesocosm_FD_83658 | JGI IMG/M metagenome (GOLD analysis project Ga0105354, IMG submission 83658) | Methane-oxidizing microbial communities from mesocosms in the Gulf of Mexico - GOM9B Gulf of Mexico | ecosystem: Environmental > Aquatic > Marine > Cold seeps | place: USA: Gulf of America...
AGCATCATCACACAAATGGCACCCTAAGGTGCCATACAGTAAAACATCAGAAACAGAGTTAGGCATAGTCACTTTTTGTTTGATTTAATGACAGTACAGAGACAGGCAGCGTATAAAGCGGCGTACAAGGACATACTTTTTGAGCAGCATCTTTGGCGATCGTAGGCGGTACGCCCACCAGCCTCAGAACCAATTCAGAACAGCTTATCGCAATATCTGGCCCCTGCTCACGATTTTCTAAAGCTTGCCTTAATAGGCCAAACATTCCTTTTTCAACAAAATTGACAACAATTTCATCAACTTCAATTGAAAACAACCCTTTAGCCTTACCTGCCTGCAAAATGGGAGACAGTAATTGATCAACACCTGGTTCAAGTCGATCAGAGAACTCTGTTCCACCTAATATATACTGGGCCCAGACAGCTTTTGAATTTGCCAATTCAAAAAAGTATTTAATGAGTAGCGTTAATTGAGAGACAGGATCCATCTCTACTTTTAAGAGAGCATCAAGATCGTGATAGAGAACATCACTTAATACTTTTTTCAGATCGTCAAGCGCTGCATCCTTGCTATCAAAATAATTATAGAAAGTACCGATACTAACGTTCGCTAGTTTCGCTATATCCTGCACGCCAACGTCGTTCCAATTGGACTGCAAAATCATAGTTTGCGCAGACATACGTAATCTATCTAATGTTAATTCACGTTTCATAGGTGATTTCATGTTTTTTTCCAATAATATTCCGTTTATTGTCATATCCTTCGTACCACACAGCAAATTTTGCTTCCGACATAGGTCTTGCAAAATAGAAACCTTGGCATATTTCGCAGCCATAACCAGCAAGTTGTTCGGCCATTTCTAGACTCTCAACCCCTTCAGCTATTACTTCCATTTTCAAGGTTTTACCTAACAAAACGGCTGCCTCAACCAAACTAGCGTTGTGTTGAGCCTTGTCATCCTTAACTAAAAATCCTTTATCGATCTTCAATTCAGTAAAAGGCAATTCTTTAAGATACACTAAAGATGAATAACCCGTTCCAAAGTCATCCAGCGCCATCTTCACCCCTAAATCCAATAAATCTTCAAGGGCAGCACGACTTTTCTCAATATCACCAATTATAGCAGTTTCTGTCACCTCAAAAGTAACTAACCTTGGTGGAACTTGATATTCTTCAATAATACTAGACACTTCTTGAATCAAAAACTCATCAGATAAGTTACGAGCCGACAAATTAATAGAAATGGCAATTTCCTGCCCAGTATTATCATTAAACCTACGATAGAAAGCACACGTTTCGCGAACAACAAAAGCGGTTAAAGGTGTAATTAATCGACATTGCTCAGCGATTGGCACAAATACATCGGGTGGTATCCAGCCAAGCTCACCATCATTCCAACGAACCAGAGCCTCAACTCCAAACAAATCCCCATTACTGGTATTAATCTGTGGCTGAAAAGCCAATTCCAACCAACCCTCATCTAATGCAAGTTTTAGCTTAGACATTATGATGCCAGTTAACTCAGGATCTTGGCCTAGCTTATTATGATAATGTAACACTTTAAGGCGTCTTAGTGATGCTTCTTTAGAGGCAACTTGCGCACGCCTTATTACACGGTCAACTTTTTCTTGGTCGTGTAGTTTACTGACACCAATCGTTAATTCAATATCTAAACTCATATTTTCATAACTAAAAGGTCCGCTTAGACTATTGTGTAACCAATTTAACTCCTCTGCAATATCATAATCCTTTGGGCAAGTTAAAATAAGACAAAGGTCCAGTGAATCTAATACCACAGCCCTATCTTGACTCCACTGATAATCCAGTTTCAGATATTGGCTTTTATTACCCAATAAACACCTTACTCTATCATGCAACTCATGCACCATAGACTCAGCAACGTGCTGACCAAAGGATAAAACTTGTCCGTAATAACCTTCAAAGTGAATCAAAACTGCACTAGTACAATACCCTGCAGGAATATCAGCATTGAGTTTTGGCCAATTTGTTAACAGCACATCCTTTTTAGGTAAATGAGATAAGGGATCATGGGTTGCCTGAAATAGCATATGCCTTTCAATGTGAACCCTTTGCTCAACTTCTTTATGACTTTTCAAAGTGGCTAAGATTCTAGCTTGTCGCTCGCTCTCAAACCGACAAATCATCGCAGTTGTCAAAAAGAAAACTTCCAACACTGAGGCAATCATATTGGCATTATTGACAATTGGTGTAGAGGGTAAAACGCCAAAAATACCCAGTACAATAACACTGACACCAACCGCCATAACAAACCAGGCCAATGCGAAGTAGAGCTCACCTCTTAATTTACTTTTGTTTTTAATGCAGTAATCGACCGATAAATAAAGGCAAAACATATTTGTCAGCAAAATAAACAAGCCACTGACTTTATTTAACGCCATGTACCATTGTGGAATTAAAGACACCATTAGACCTACCATGGCGATCATTTTAAAAATATCTGACAGGGTCTTAACATGACCGTTTTCTAGCTTGATATAACGACAAACGAATACAAGTTGAAAATATATCAGTGTATATGCAAATAAATTGGTCGAGACCTGGTTCCACTCAGGGGCAGCAGGCCATAACCAACGAAATAAGAGCCCGTGTAGATTAAGAGTCAACCCTAGGCTGGCGGTAAGATAAACCCCGTAAAGCAAATAGTTCTTATCGGCATTAACGGCAACAATTATGAGGCTCATTAAAATCATTAACCCCATGTAGCCGGCAAATGCACCTGTGTATAAGGTTTCCGCCGCCTCATCCTGTATTAAGTCTTCGTATTGCTCAAAATAGATGGGAATCTTCAATGTACCGCTGCTTTTAACTCTCAAATATAGGGTCGAGTTTTTAACATCATCCGATAATGGAAATGCGAAGTTTGAAACTTTTACCAATCTATTATCAAAGGGCCTAGCATCACCCGTTTCAACATGACGAAGAGTGTAACCCTCTGCAACCTGATAAAAATCAATTTCATCTAACAGCGAATAATTTATGACAAGAAACTGCTTAGCTTTAACCTGATTTGTAATAGGTAACTTAATCCAATGAGAGGATGTGGAATAACCAAAGGAGAGAGAGTCGGAGTTTTGGGTTGAAACCTGCCATTGAGATGCTGGCAACTTAAGAATGTCATCAAAATTAAGTGATTCGTCTTTCGCAATATAGATTTGATAATCTGAAGCGTAACCTACGTTAGACTTACTAATTCTATTTTCATTTATCGACCAAACTAAGATCAATACAGCAAATAAAAAGAAAGCTAATACCGCTACCCTTACGTTAGCAAATGTCATTCCATTGTCACCAAATAATTACCTTCAATGCAATTTATCTTAATTTTCAACAATTAATCAATCTTTTTATCCAGTTCAATAGAAATAACATACTCACATCTTGCATTAACTATCGATTATGTTTGTTTTACAAGCATTTACAACAAACCAAGTTGCCTCGAGGTGATTTTTGCCAAACTTGAGCCGAACAGAGACAAAACGCTGTCTGCTATGGGTTCAATCTGTTTTTCAAGATAATGGTCATAATCAATGTTTATCAAATCACTTTGCGTCGAATAGGGTAAAACACCCTGTACAGAATAAAAATATTGAACACTCTGACGACCTAATTCAAATTCAGGTTTAACACCTAGTGCTAAGCGTCTTTGGTCCGCGATTCTCGCCGCCCTAACATGAGGCGGTGTTACTTTTGTATATTCACACAATGGACGGGACAATCGTTTCTGATAAACAAGCTGCTTATCAAATTCACCTTGATAGAGCTGATTAACTCTCTCTTTAATAAAGGGCTCTGCTGGTTCATCATTAAACAATCGCTCAAAGAGCTCTCGTTGGAACGCTCTAGCAAAGGGCGTCCAATCACTTCTCACTGCTTCTAACCCTTTAAATATCAACTTACCATTAGCTAATCCCGCGTAGCGCTTTTTACTCCCTTCAGCCTGACCTCGAATAGTCGGCATAAAGAAACGATTGTAGGTTTGCTCAAACTCTAGCTCTAAATGACAAGGAATTTGATATTCATCCTGACACCATTGCTGCCACTTTCTGTTCATCATTAAACATAAGTCCTGTCCTTTTTCTTTGACAGCCCGATCGCTAAGCGCACTATCAGATAGGGTTACAAATAAAGAGTCCGTATCCCCATAAATCACACGCTCGCCCGCCTCTTCGAACCAAGATCGTGTTAAATTTAATATCTGATGCCCTCTCATTGTGATCGAACTGGCTAATTCAGGATGGTAAAAACGACAAACATTAGAACCTAAAACACCATAGAAAGAATTCATGATTATTTTGATGGCATAACTCAAAATATCATTATTGTGTGCTTTTGCATCTTCCCTAGCATTGGCTAATTCTGTAATTAAATTCGGTAAAATACTCGTTTCTTTCGAGTAACTTGCCCCAATAAACCCCTCCACCCTTTGAGTCGACTGACTCACTCTGGCCAATGGATCCACCAAAAAAGTTCGAATTATACTGGGATACAAACTTTTAAAATCGAATACCAATACATTTTTATACAAACCTGGCACCGAAGACATCACAAACCCTCCAGGGCTTGCTATGAACTCTTCTTTTGAGTAGTTAGGAGCCACCCGCTTTAATTTGTGTAACAGGGGTAAATATTGATTTTCAAAAGCCTGAACAGAACCGCCAGTTTGGGCAAAGGGGATACCGGTCAAATCAACACGCGTTTGTTGTAACTCAATTAAATTTAATTTTGTGAAGATACGCCAAACTAACCAACAATCTTGCAGATTATAATCAACGAAAGCGAGTGGGTCCTCTTCATGCAGCCTTTCAATTTCTTGCCAACGCTGGCTTCCGTGCAACAGCTTACCATCGTCAAGAATTTCGCGACTGACATTATCAAGGCTATAGGAGTCAAAGTGATAGCCTGCCACTTTGAGTAAATCAATACCATCAAGTACCGCTCGACCAGGAATACTGATAAAGCGTTTTGACGATCCTTCACGCCCTCTCACATTCCAATTTAATCCATCAACACCAAATGCCGGTTTTAGTCCAAATGAATGACACCTTTGATCTATAAAATTCAGATCAAAACCAATTACATTCCAGCCTATAATGATATTGGGGCAGTGTAGTTTTGTGAACCGCATAAACGCGAGCAACAAACTCTTTTCATCATCAAAACTGTAAATACGTTCATCACTAAACGTTTGATCCGTTACCATAAAACAGACTTCTATCTGATCACTCACAACAGCGATAGATAAAATACAGTTTCGTGTTACCGATGTTTCAATATCGAGGGACCAGATATTCCAATGGGGAGAGTAACTAGAAGGCTTCATTCTAGCCTGGTGAAGGGTCTTGTTATCTTCAGATAAATAGCCCTGAATTTTAACCCCACCCCGAATATTTCGCTCCATGATATATCTGTCATCAGGCCTAACATCATGCTCATAATAGGCCAGATTATTTCGCGCGAGCAATGCCACAACCTGGGACTGCACCTTCAAACTGTCGCACGCGACTAAACATAAAGCTTCATCAGAGAATGAATAATATGCCTGCTTTATAAGCTGAATACAGGGTAACCCTTGCAATAAATCAAGCGCATCAATAGAGACAAAAAATACACACTGTTGTTTCGCAGGAATAACCTTCAAACAACCCTTGTCTGTTTTGACCCAATAGGAAGTTTCAACTTTATTCGCGACATCTTTTGCTTGTCGAGTAAGTATATAGCCATCTAACTCACATAATTCAGGCATTTATCATAATGCTTGCAACATCCTCATAGGGGCGACTTTCAGTACAGAGCGACCCGCGAACAGCCCAATTCCCGTTACAATCACGAACCCTAATACAGGTCCGATAATCCATAACATAGGATGAAAACTCGCGCTTAATTCAAATAAGTATACCTGCAGCCCATAAAGGCATGCCTCTGCAGCCAGCGCGGCAATAGCACCTGCAAAAAGCCCTAAAAAGCCAAATTCAATTAACATAGCTTGCCTAATGAGACTCTTGCTCGCTCCTAATGTTCTTAACAAAGCCCCTTCTTCTAACCTCTCATCCAAACTAGCCCTAATACTGGCGACCAAGACCAAAGCGCCAGACGCAACAATAAAGCCTAAAAGCAACTGAATCGCTTGAGAAACCTGGGCAATAATCAGCTGAATTTGTCCGATTAGATCACCTACATTTAACAGAGAAACCGTTGGGTAATCTGCCATGCCTTTGTAAAAACCTTGTTTATTTTGATCAGCTACATATACGCTGGTGATATAGTTTGCTGGAAAGTCTGATAAAATAGTTTGCGGTAATATAAGATAAAAATTGGGTCTCATCGAACTCCAATCAACACGTCGGATAGACGTCACTCTTTGACTATATTCTCTGCCCCCAATAAAGAGTGTTATCTCATCCCCTAATGTTATTTGTGCTTCTTGGGCTGCACTAAATTCGATGGAGAATCCATCTTGCATGGGATCAAACACCCCTTCAATTATCTCATTATCAACGCCAAGGTGGTCTGTCCAGGTTAAATTAAGTTCCCTAGATAGCATTTCTGGCCTTTCTTTTCTGTCTTCAAAAAGCTCATTAACCTCTTTTTGATTAATCTTGGTCACCCTACCCAGCACCATGGGATACCAATCAGACGCTTCAATATCAAGTCCCGACATCATAGTTTGTAAAGGTGCCACGTCATCCTGCTGGATATTAAATAAATAATGATTTGCAGCACCTTTGGGCAATTGAGACTGCCAGTCAGAAATTAAATTGCTTCTCACTCCCGTCAAAATTAGTACTAACATGATAATCAAGGTAAATACCAATAGCTGAAACAAATTTGACTGTAAACGACGATGCAAAGCCGCTAGCCCAATTTGCCAGCCACTTGTCGCACCGGCGGTGAATTTACGTCCCAGTTTAAATAAGACAAACCCTATGCTGGCGACCAACACAGAAACCAACAAAACACTCAGTACCATGAGACTAGGCAATAAAAAGCCTTGTGTATAAATGACCATAAGCGAATACATGCCAATAAAACCAAAAGCATAAAGAAGCGCTGTTTTACCTTCGATCCGCCCCATTGGCTGTAACACACTTAAGGGTGAAACGCCTAACAAACGCACCATCAAAGGTAAGCAAAAAGCAATTAAAGAAGTAAGACCGGTAATAATACCCAACCAAATTTTATCTAAACCAGGTTCTGGTAACGCTGTTGATAACAAGGTTTCCAATGAATAGGCAATAAAGGCCTGCACACTCCAACCAAGCATTAAGCCCAGTAAAGAACCGAATACAAAAATACAGGCTAGTTGCCAAATAAGAATTGAGGCGATTTTTTTCGGCGTTGCACCAAGCGTTTTCATAACAGCAACCTGTGCTAAGTGGCGCTTAACATAGCGATTTGACGCGAGAGCCATAGCAACACCTGCCATCACAACAGCCAGCGTACCTGCCAATAGCAAGAATGATTCTGCCCTGTCTATTGTAGCGCCTATCCCTCTTCCACCTGCTCTTGGACTACGCCATTCTTGATTATCATTTAACTTTGGTTTGACCCATTGCTCCATATCATCTAGAAGTTCGCTATTCCCTGCCATTAATAAGGCATACCTCACCCGGCTGCCAGGCTGTATCACTTGCGTTTTATCTAAATCTTTCCAGTTAATAACCGCTCTAGGTGCTATAGCAAACGCACTGGCACTCGAACCTGGATCACGTACCAAATACGCTGTTACTGAAAAGTCAGCTTCTCCAATTTGGATATCATCCCCTATATCTACCTCTAATAAGCTAGCTAACCGTGATGAAACCCATACCTCGCCTTGCGCAGGACTATTTGGCGTTGCATAACCAACACCAAATAAGGCTTTATCAATTAAATATTCACCTCTTAATGGATACGCCTCTGTCACAGCACTGACTTGTGATAACTGTAAACCCGCCTCAGTAAAGACCATGGTCGAAAACCAAGCTCTATTAGCCACACTTAAACCTGAAGATTGCGCTTTTAACTGCCACTCCATAGGTAATTCGTTAGGACTACGCACCACACGATCAGCCGCTAACAAGGTCGCTGATTGCAGCTCAAAGGAGCTTTGTAACCTATCAATAAAGAGGCTAATACCAGTAACGGTTGCAACCGATAACACCATGGCTAATGCCAGGGTCAATATATCGCCATTTCGTAGTTCTCGTAACAATATTTTTAGCGCAAGTTTCATTGTGCCTCACTTAAACGCCCTGCGTTCATCATTAATTGACGCTGACAACGCTTGGCTAACGTTACATCATGGGTAACCATCACCAAAGTCGTTCCAACAGAGGTATTTAGGTCAAAAATCAAATCACTGATCACTTTACCTGTCTCTGCATCTAAATTTCCCGTTGGCTCATCTGCAAAAAGTATTTTCGGCGCTGAAGCAAACGCTCTCGCTATCGCAACCCTTTGCTGCTCTCCCCCTGAAAGCTGTCTCGGATAATGACCAACGCGATGAGATAAGCCCACTTGCGTTAAAAAGCCCTCAGCTTTCGCCTTGGCATCACGGTCACCCCTTAACTCAGCGGGTAACATCACATTTTCTAGGGCAGTTAAACTGGGTAATAGATGAAATGACTGAAAAACAAAACCCACATACTTACCTCTCAACTTTGCTCTTTGCTCTTCATCTAAAAGCGACAAGGCTTCATCATAAATATACGCCTCACCTTTTGAGCAAACGTCTAACCCGGCAATCAAACCTAATAAAGTTGACTTACCTGATCCAGAGGCACCCACAATCGCAACTGACTCGCCCTCCTTGATTTCCATATCAATTCCTTTCAATATGGACAGATCACCAGCACTTGTACTGACATTGTGAACCAAGTTTTCAGTTCGAATTGCAATTGTCTGTGAATCACTCATAAATCAAATTTACTCTTTTATTATTGGCGAAAATAATGTCTAACTCGTTACGACTTTTTCTTACTTTTCTTTGCACTTTTTGTTTATCTTATAGTCAGGCGTCTACCATTCTTGTGATGGGAGATAGCCTGAGTGCCGCCTATCAGCTCCCCATTGAAAATGGCTGGGTACACCTGTTAGAAACACGTGTTAAACAACAAGACGATAAAATTGACATCATTAATGCCAGTATTAGCGGCGAAACCACACAGGGTGGAGTTTCGAGACTCGTTTCATTATTAGAAAATAAGCCGACACTTGTTATTCTTGAGCTTGGCGCTAATGATGCTTTACGGGGATACCCCCTTAAAACAACCAAAAAAAATCTGATTAAAATGATCAAAGATAGCAAACGTATCGGCGCAAAAGTATTACTTATTGGTAATCAAATACCGCCAAATTATGGCCGCCGTTATGCAAACGCTTTTTATGCTTTATATCAAGACATCGCACAGCAAGAAGAGGTTTCCCTCGTTCCCTTTATGCTGGATAATGTCGCTCTTAATCAGGATCTTATGCTAAAAGACGGTTTACACCCCAACGCTCAAGGCCAAACTGTCGTATTACAAAACATTATGCCTAAAGTCTTACCACTTCTTGAATTAAAATAAGGAAATACTATGAAAGCTGTATTTTTAGACCGTGGTAGTTTCCCAACTAGCATTCAATTTAATACCCCAACGGGGCTCAGTGAGTTTCGTGAGTACCAAACGACTAAGTGTGAACAAACCCTTGAGCGCTTGCAGGGCTTTGATGTCGTACTGGTCAATAAAGTTCAATTGCGTGCCGATGTATTAGCGCAATGCCCAAGTATCAAACTTATTTTAGTGACAGCAACGGGTACAAATAATATTGACCTTGAGTACTGCCAAGCAAACAAGATAGATGTCAAAAACGTTTCCGGATATTCAATCAACAGTGTGCCAGAGCATACCTTCAGTTTGTTATTAGCCCTAAAGCGCAACCTTATCGCTTACAGTCAAGCAACCGAAAAAGGTGACTGGAGTAAATCCGAACATTTCTGCTTCCACGATTACCCTATTAGTGACCTTGCTGGCAGTAATTTGGTGATCTTTGGTAAGGGTGCACTTGGCAATCAAGTTGCCGTTATAGCCAAGGCATTTGGCATGCGAACCTATTTCAGCGAACGAAAAGGCGCAACAAATGTGAGAGACGGCTATATTGCATTCGATGAGGCTTTAGCATTAGCGGATGTGATTAGCTTTCACTGCCCACTCACTGATGACAACAAACACATGATTGATGCATCTGCCTTTTCTAAAATGAAAGCCAATTGCGTTTTGATCAATACCGGTCGTGGAGGCCTAGTTGATGAGGTCGCCTTATCAGATGCCATCATGAATAAACAGATAGCAGGGGCCGGTTTTGATGTTGCCACTGTTGAACCCATGCCAAACACCCACCTATTGCAAACCCTAAGCAAACAGGCCAATTTTATTCTAACACCACATGTTGCTTGGGCAAGTCACGATTCAATGCAAACTCTGGCCAATACCAGTATGCAACAACTCAGTGACTTTTTGGGTTTACACCTTTAATTCAACACTAAGCGAGTAGCCCATCGGTACTCGTTTTAACCCTATATAATATGAATCCCATGCTATTAGACATTCTATATCAAGATGAACACCTAGTTGTTATCAACAAACCTTCGGGACTACTGGTCCACCGAACACAACTTGCCAGTCAAGAAACAGATGCCGTCGTACAAAGGCTTAATACGCAACTGGGTAAGTGGGTCTATCCCGTCCATAGATTAGATAGAGGCACCTCAGGAGCTTTAGTACTCACTTTCAGTTCGGATACTGCTCACCACTTATCTGAGCAGTTTAGCCAAGCATCAGTCGACAAAAGTTACTTGTGTTTAGTTAGAGGTCACCCTAACGATGAAGGCACAATTGACCAACCACTAGCAAAATTAAATGAAAACAAAGGGCAATCACGCTTTAAAATTGAGGGCACTGAAAAAGAAGCCATCACACACTTTAAATGCCAACAAAAGTTCCTACTAAACCATCCGGTAAGTAAGTACGAAACAACACGCTGCACCTTATTAGAAGTTAAAACGGAACAGGGCAGAAAACACCAAATTCGCCGACACTGCAAACACATAAGGCACCCCCTTATTGGTGATACTCGTTATGGTTGCAGACACCATAACAAGCTATTCAGAGCCTTATTATTACCACAACGTCTGATGTTACACGCCAGTACATTGAGTTTCATTCACCCGGTTAGTTCTCACAGAATTACTTGTTATGCAGACCTACCTGAAAGTTTTGAAAAAGTATTAGCTTATCTAAAACAACACGACCATCATGAGAGCGCTAACGTAAGCGAGGATAGGTAAACGCACTTATCATTGTTTTTAAGAGAAAGTGACCATGCACCGCTTACTGAATACTAAAGACGCAATAAGAAGAGGTTAATATTAGCCGTCCTGATGAGAGGGTGACCTAATGTATCGTGATAGGCTTAGTCGCACTTTACTAGCGATATCCTTAGCTATCTATTGACCAAATATACTCAATGGTTTCTTTACTTTCACCTCGAATAAGAATCGATTGAGCCTCATGTTCACTCATATTAAAACCCGCTCTGATTAATAGTCTATTACTGGCAAGGTTGGATTTAAGTGTTGTGGCATGAACATGCTCAACGCCTGAAGAAGCCCAGTAAGCAACTAAGCGCTTTAAAATATAACCCGCGATACCTTTACTCGCCCATTGCTGGTGCATTCTATACATCACCTCAACATTAGTGTGGTCATCATCTAAAAAGTAGAGGTTAAAACGGCCTATTAACTGACCTTCATGTGTATAGACCAAGTAGTGTTTTTTATCCCTTTGTTTCTGTATTTGTTTTTGAATAAAAGCATGGTCCATTTTATCCAAATAACTCTGGGGTAAATAATTTAAAAACCATTCTTTATTATCTTGTTCAAAAGACAGAATTTTAGTGACATCATCCGCAATGGCAATTCTGGTATAGAAAAGAGACTTCATATTTTCAGCTCAAAGGTATTCGTGTAACCTTTCGTCAATCGATTAAAATTCATCCAGTTTATTCGCTTTTTCAAACAAACTGTAAGATCACTCACTTTTAGTTTAGGCAGTATGCTTCTAGTTATCGAATTTATAAGCAATTTTTTTATTTAGCCCCATCACACAAGCAAAGACAGTGGTACAATTGGCCAAGAAATAACGCATCTTCTAAGGAACTTATGAAAAAGCGCAACCTTGTTTATTCCACTGATCAATCTCAAATGTGTCTGCAATGTAATCAGCACCAAAACGTGTGTATTTGTAAAGATGAAAATGCACTTTTGGGTGATGGGAAAGTCAAGATCACACTTGATACTAAAGGACGAAAAGGCAAAGGCGTCTCTGTTATTAGTGGTTTAGCTGTCACAGAAAAAGACCTCAAAAGCCTCGCTAAAGAGCTAAAAAACCTATGTGGGACAGGCGGTTCCGTTAAAAATGGCTGCATTGAAATCCAAGGTGATCATAGGGACAAACTGATTGAAGCATTAGCTAAAAAAGAGATTCAAGCCAAAAAATCTGGTGGTTAACAATTGTTACTGAATCTATCTGTAATTTAACTTAAAATTACTAAAGCTTTTAACTAGAAAGCCGATAAACTGGCTGTTGTTTAATTTAGATCAAAATAGACAAAATTATAGTATCTGGTTGTTTGTTCACATTAATAAATCAGTTTATAGTAAATTTCGCTCATATTTTTTATCGTCGACTGCAGCAGGATGAAAAGTCGACAAACGTATACCCAAGAGGAAAGGCTAATAATGCATCAAGACAATCCAATACAAGCGTCACGTTTGCTGCGGAAAGCTGTACCCTTGATGGTCAAACTAAACATCCCTCCTACACCCTATAATTATGGTGTTTGGTATCATTATGTATCCAATCGCGATACTCAGCTTAATACCTTGGTCGATCAAACCATCCGAAAATTGGGTAATATCCCGCATTTTTTAGCCAAAGAATTTTTCCATGAATTTGTTGCCGATGATGATAAGAAGTTTGACGATGATAAAAAACGTCAAATTGAAAAAATCATCAAAACTATGGGCACAAGCTCGCAAAAGATGGAAAAAAGCATCCAGGACCTTAACTTGGTGCTGACTAATAGTAAGAAAGTCCTCAAGACCAGTAAAGGTAATAAACAGCTCGAGAAAGTCGTTGCTTATCTTGAAAAAGGCACGGAAAAAGCCAGCTTAGAATCTGAAATATTCATGGCGAAGTTAAGTGAAGCCCAAGCTGAGATGGCGGAGCTAAAACAAGCGCTTGAAGATGCCAAGAATGATGTCGAACTCGACCCTATCACCAAGCTTGCAAATCAAAAAGGCTTAGAACGCCACCTATTTTCCTGGTTACCTGGTGCAGAAGATGACTTGTCTCTTTTTATCATAGACATTGATCATCTAGACAAAATAAACAAAGACCATAATAAACAAGTTGGTAATCAGTTAATTCGTTTTCTAGCTAATTATCTAAAAAGTAAGAATCTAGACAATGCCATTATTGCACGCCTTCAAGGTGGCACCTTTGCTATCTTAATGAATGAGGCCACCATGGGCTTTAGCAGTCAATATGCTGAAACACTGAGATCCAACATTGAAGGCCAGGTGTTAAGACAAAAAGACACCAAAAAAGTATTATGCCGCTTTACCGTTTCCATTGGTGTCGCCACAATCATAGGTGAAGAAAGTGCCGATCAACTGATGGCAAGAGCAAAAAAGCACCTCACTGAAGCGAAAAAAATGGGCCGTAATAGCACTGTCTCTCGATAAAGCAGCCGCTCACCTCACAAAAAACGCTTATTCACTTGAAAGCAAGGAAGATTTAATGACCCAACTGCATAGCATCACATTTGAAGTAAGAGATTATGAATGTGATATGCAAGGTATCGTAAACAATTCGGTATATCAGAACTATATTGAGCATGCTCGTCATAAGTTTTTATTATCTCATAATGTTGATTTTGCAGCGCTCACCAAACAGGGTATTCACCTTGTGGTTATGCGTGCAGAGCTTGATTTTAAACGCTCGCTGATCAGTGGCGATGCATTCTATGTCACCACAAAAATGGCTCGACAATCAAAATTCAAATTTGACTTCTTTCAAGAGGTCTATCGATCTGAAGATAATGCCTTAATGCTAAAAGCTAAGATTGTTGGCGCATCCATTAGTGATAAAGGTAAACCACTTGTATACACGGGCTTAGACCATGTTTTCGAACACTAGGTTCGTATCCGCCCTCTGCTCTCAAGACTGAATAAAGCTTACTTTTACATTTCAAATGTGACTTTATGAGGTCGCTTATGCAATTTTTTGCCACTACGTCATATTAAAAACCACAAATACGCCCCACCCTTTGCTCGAAAATCCCCCATAACAAAGAAAAAGTTTATAAAGCTTAATCAGTTGCGCCACAAGGGTCTATATTTAAACCTGTTAATACAGCAACACTCTTTTACACATTCTTATTCAGTATGATCTTTACATAACTAGTGTTTCGGTATTAAAGTCACGGGGTAATGTTTTGGTGATCCCAACACATTACCCATGCTACCGACACAATCGTTAGTCATATTATAAAAACAAGAAGGTCAACTATGAGTGATAAACGCGAGACAGATGCGCAGATCGTGCATTGCCCTGAATTTTCAGACAACTCATCCTTAAAGATACCAACCCTACGTATACTTCAAGACGATGGCACTCTCTATCCAGATGCAGCTATGCCTGATATTGATCAGACATTAGCCCTTAAGATTTACGATACCTTTCTATTTATACGTGCCCTAGACGAACGTATGCTTGCCTCTCAACGCCAAGGTCGTATAAGTTTTTATATGACAGAAACGGGCGAAGAAGCGGCGGACATTGGCAGTACAGCAGCCTTACAGCACGACGATATGATCATGGCCCAATATCGTGAACAAGGTGCGCTGGCATTTCGTGGTTTTGAACCTGATGAATTTATGAACCAAATTTTTTCTAACGAAAAAGATTATGGCAAAGGGCGTCAAATGCCCATTCATTATGGCTCTAATAAATTACACTACATGACGGTATCCTCACCGTTAGCCACGCAGCTACCTCAAGCAACAGGGTATGCCTACGCTTTAAAAGCTCAAAAAAAACCTAATTGTGTTATTTGTTATTTTGGTGACGGCGCCGCATCTGAAGGCGACTTTCATGCTGCACTAAACATGGCCGGGGTACTTAAAACGCCTTCTATCTTTTTTTGCCGTAACAATGGTTATGCCATTTCAACCCCCGCTCATGAGCAGTTTGCCGGTGATGGCATTGCTCCACGCGGAGTAGCACTTGGGCTTAAAACCATTAGAGTTGATGGTAACGATGTCTTAGCGGTTCTCAAAGCGACTCAGGAAGCGCGCAAACTTGCGGTTGAAGAACACCAGCCAGTTTTGATAGAAGCGATGACTTATCGTTTAGGTGCTCACTCAAGTTCAGATGACCCGAGCGGTTATCGTAACAAATCGGAAGAAGATACTTGGCGTTCAAAGTGCCCTGTCTCTCGCTTCAAGCAGTGGCTTATTTTGCAGGGCTGGTGGGACGAAGAACAAGAAGAAGCACGTAAAGAGGCTCATCGTAACAGTGTTGTTACCGCCATGAAAAAGGGTGAGAAAGTCTCTCCCCCTGCTCTCGAAGAATTATTCAATGATGTATATGACAGCCTGCCTTGGCATTTAAAAGAACAGCACCAGGCATTAGAGCAACATATCCGTAAATATCCGGATGCATATAAAACAACATCTTGGAGATTTGACGATGAGTAAAATGAATTTATTACAAGCGATTAACAATGCCCTGGATACGGCAATGACCACAAACACAAAAAGCCTGTGTTTTGGTGAAGATGTAGGGCATTTTGGCGGCGTTTTTCGTGCCACCAGCCAATTACAAGAAAAGCATGGTAAAGACAGATGCTTTAATACGCCATTAACAGAGCAAGGTATTATTGGCTTTGCCAATGGTGTGGCATCTCAAGGCATGACGGCAATCGCCGAAATTCAGTTTGCCGATTACATTTTCCCTGCATTTGATCAAATAGTGAATGAAGCCGCAAAATTTAGATACCGTTCGGGAAATGAATTTAACGTTGGCAGCCTGACCATACGTACACCCTATGGTGGCGGTATAAATGGTGGTTTATACCATTCGCAATCACCTGAAGCGTATTTCACTCATACTCCGGGCCTTAAAGTCGTGGTTCCTCGTAACCCTGAGCAAGCAAAAGGGTTATTACTAGCTTCGATCCGTGACAATAATCCCGTTATCTTTTTTGAACCTAAGAAGCTATACCGTGCTTCCACTGGCGAAGTGCCTGATCATGATTATGAAATCCCTCTTGGCAAAGGTGAAATTGTTCGTGAAGGCACGGATATCACGCTACTTGCATGGGGTGCTCAAATGGACGCTATCGAAAAAGCCGCTGATATGGCTGCAAAAGATGGCATCTCTTGTGAATTAATTGACCTAAGAACATTACTCCCATGGGACCGCGAACTCGTTGCCCAATCAGTGACTAAAACAGGCAGGCTCATCATTAACCATGAAGCCCCTAAAACCAGTGGCTTTGGCGCTGAAATTGCGGCCGCTATTCAAGAGCAATGTTTCTTATATTTAGAAAGTCCGATAATGAGGGTTACGGGACTTGATACTCCCTTTCCATTGGCATTAGAAAAAGAATACATGCCAGATCACCTTAAGACTTATGAAGCAATCAAAGACAGTCTTAACTACTAACCCGTTATCAGGAGAGCATTATGAAAATCGATTTTATACTACCGGATATCGGTGAAGGCATTGTTGAGTGTGAGCTAGTTGATTGGCACATAAGTGAAGGCATGGCGGTGCAAGAAGACCAATCTGTTGCTGATGTCATGACAGATAAAGCGTTAGTCGAAATAACCTCTATGTACACAGGCAAGATTAGTAAACTCTATTATGCCAAAGGTGAGATAGCCAAGGTCCACCAGCCTTTATTTGAAATTGAAGTTGCAGATGATGAATCTGCTGAACCTCAAGCTCAGAATGCTGAAAATACCTTAGATGTTCAAGTGGTGGCAAATTCCGACATTCACGTTTCTACTGATCGCCAGATAGATCAAACAGAACCTCAAGCACTAATGAATACCGGCAAAGCTATCGCAAGCCCTGCCGTAAGGCGCTTAGCACGAGAAAATAGTATCGAGCTGAGTCAAGTGCAAGGCTCAGGTAAAAACGGCCGTGTTATGAAACAAGATTTATTCAATAACCCAGTATCAGCACCCGCTTTAGAGAATCAAACACCGCTAACATTAGTACCTGATAGCACAGGAGATCGAACCGAATCGATTAAAGGTGTACGCGCCGTGATGGCGAAACAGATGATGGAATCTGTCAGTACAATCCCTCACTTCACTTATGCAGAAGAAATTGATGTCAGCAAGCTCGATACTCTACGACAAGAGCTCAAACCCAGCTTTGCAGAACAAGGTGCAAAACTCAGTATGATGCCATTTTTAATGAAAGCATTAGCGCTGACGATTCCTCATTTCCCTGAACTCAATAGCCGCGTCAATAATGAGTGCACTGAAATCACCTATTTAAATGATGTGAACATTGGCATGGCCGCTGATACGCCCTTAGGGTTATTAGTACCTAATGTTAAAAACGTTCAATCATTATCTTTATTTGAGGTGTGCCAAGAAGTAAATCGATTAGCGGAATCGGCTCGACATGGCAAACTTAAAAGCCACGAGATGAAAGGGGGCACTATCACCATTTCGAATATCGGTGTCATTGGAGGCACAGTCGCTACCCCCATTATTAGCAAACCAGAAGTCGCTATTGTTGCCCTTGGACGTATACAAACCTTACCTAGATTTAACCAAGATGGCGAAGTTGAAGCCCGTAAGATCATGCAAATAAGCTGGTCCGGCGATCATAGGGTTATCGATGGTGCCACCATGGCGCGCTTTTGCAATCATTGGAAGGCATACCTAGAAAACCCGATCACCATGCTTTCTCATTTGAAATAATATTTAACTAGCTAGGAAATATAAACGACGCCATGACGCGCCCTTTATTACAACAATTTTATATCAATGAAGAACAGTCCATTTATTTGATGAGCCATGAAGATGCTCAGAAGATAAAAGACTGGGTCCAATTGTGCATAGATCAACTCAAGCTATTGGGTTTCACCGGTATCGAATTTATAGGTAAAGGCGCGTATGGTTTTGTTTTTGGCGGTCAAGCCGGGGATGGCAGCGATTATGTCTTCAAATTCTCTAGAATCAACTTACCCCAACATATTCAAGACAGATTAGAAGATGAAGCTTGGATGCAATCCCAAGTTATGCACCCTCTAATTCCCGCAGTGAGTGAATATACTAAGATTTCGCGCCAATCTGTCCTTATGATGGAAAGAGCAACGGGCATGGACCTGGAAGCGTATTCAGTCATGCATGGGCCATTATCACCTCGACTAACGATTAAAATTGCAGCCCAACTTATCGATGTTTTAAAGTCTTTACGACAAGCGAAACAAAAAGACATGGAATCTCCCATTGTTCACGGGGATATAAAGCCCTCAAACATAGTATTCGATCCAAAAACTGAAACCATTAAATTGATTGATTGGGGCTCCAGCGTGTTTGCCCAAACCGATGTAAATGGACAATCTATTGGCCACCAACAATTTAGTTTCCTCAGTGAAGACCTGCAGCAAACCAATGCCAAACTTGGAGATGTTTACTTTATTGGTGAAGAACAACTCAATGGCGCGCTGAGTTCCCCAAGATTTGACGAACAAGGTGCCGCTGGTACTTTATATGCTCTAGCATCCGGTCAAAGCTGTCGATATGGCTATGATGCCATACCCGTTACCTCATTAGGCTTACCCAAAGAGTTCGCCGTATGCTTGCAAACCCTATTATCAGGAGACCTACGACAAAGGTTAATGGCGGGGGACTATTTGTTCAGGCAAATGGATAATATGAAACGCTTAGTCATGCCTGAGATACCGCAAGAGGAAGAAAAACCCCTAATCCCCATCTGGAGCTTTAATGAATCCACTGATATGGAAACCGTGGTTTATAGCTCACGTAAGAGTTTTTTAAAGGAAGGTAATCTCGACCATTATTTGTTGGCAGAAGTTGATGATGTTGAGCTCGAAAAATACTACAAAAATTTCATGCATGGCATGGGTCACACAGAGCGTGCATTTTTAGGCGCCATTAGCCGACTAGGGAAATATCCAGTGGTGGGAGGCCTTGCTATTCGTTGGGACGAAGCGCACCTCTACATTGATTCTAGCTTACATCTAAAAGACGAATCGCTTAGGTTATCCTTTGTGACCTCTGTTAATAATATTGTTGCCTTAGCACGGACTATTCATAGGGACGGCGTCTTTAAGTGTTGTATGTTTAATGCCAAAAACACCCAACATATAAACCGTAGCAATGAAGACTCTCTGTTTATTCCAGATACAAATATGAGAATCCCCTTTGATGTCACCCATACGCCACTGACTGAAGACCAAAGTCGTAATCACTCGTATTTTGAAGATGGTCAAGACCCTGATGAGTTACTAAAATTACCCGACACTATCATGCGCGAAATTGCTATTTTAAATACCATAAGACACACTGGGCTCATTATTTTCGAGGCCCTACCCACCCATCTGAAAGTCCATAGTTATTATGTCTTACTTGAGCCTGAGCATAAACAGACCTTTGCCCAATCATTGGCTAACATTGTTGCTGCTATTCCTGACATTAAAGGCTTAGGGGTTTCTGGCTTTATGAAAATGCCCTATAAAAACACGCGTGAATTTACCCTTAATGAATGTGCAGAAGAGAAGTTTTACCCTAGAGATCCAAGGCAAGGGTTAGTTCAAAAATGTTAAGTTTTAGAAAGAAAGTGTATTTATTGTTTCACAGGTAAATTTTTACATTATTCTTTTTACCATTTTTAGCCTCATATAACGCCTTGTCAGCCCGTAACATTATCTCCTCAAATTCTTCGGTGCCCTCTTCTGAGCCTGCAACACCAATACTGACAGTAAGACCAAAGACCCCAGCGTCAACCTCTATCATCTGAGATGCAATGTGTTGCCTAATACGTTCAGATAACTGATAAACATCATCAACTCTGGTTAATGGGAAAATGATTGCAAACTCCTCTCCTCCTACACGCCCCTTAATATCCATTTCCCGCAACAAAACATTCAAAGAATTCGCAATCATTTGTATAGACT
>Ga0105354_1000736_pt1 | contig 20266 bp, 18 predicted proteins | sample GOMGulsemesocosm_FD_83658 | JGI IMG/M metagenome (GOLD analysis project Ga0105354, IMG submission 83658) | Methane-oxidizing microbial communities from mesocosms in the Gulf of Mexico - GOM9B Gulf of Mexico | ecosystem: Environmental > Aquatic > Marine > Cold seeps | place: USA: Gulf of America...
GCAAACTTGCGAATTGCTCAGTTTATCCAAAAGAGGTTTGGCTTATCTAATGATCAGGTGTTTAATAATATTCAGAAATACGGTAATACAACTGCTGCATCGATTCCAATTGCATTATGTGAAGCATGGGAAGAAGGAAAAATAAAAGAAGGAGATACTGTAGTGTTAGCAGCTTTTGGTAGTGGGTTTACTTGGGGAAGTGCTATTATTAAATGGTAGTTGTTTAATCCCACCAGTGGGTTTAATTCCTCGAGGATTGCCTTGAAGGAAAAAGGTTATTTGTTAATTCATACCTGGTGTACTTGCACTGAGGGTATTGATTTAAGAATAAAAAAGAGAGTGTTTGAGGAGTAAATCGCTTGTCGTATTGAGTTTGTCGAAATATTTTATGGTATTAATAACCAATACAACTTCGACAGGCTTAGTTTGACAAACGTTATTTGATTTACTCCTCAAACACTCTCTTTTAATTTATCAGTGGCGATTTGCCGCTACATCATTCCACCTCCACCTTTTTTTTCATTGTCATCTCTTTGTTTTCGTTGTAGTGCTTTATTTTTTCCACCTCCAAAACGATAGTTAAAACCTAAGTATATAGATTGACTTTCCCAGTTAAACTCCCCTTTTTGCCTGTAAGGTTTAGTTCCTTCAAAATTAAAGCTCATACTATCAAAAATATCACTTACACGTGCGCTTAAAGTTCCTTTCCCTTTAAGAACAGTATAACTTGCTCCAGCATCTATTTTCCACATTTGATTTCTTTTAAATTGTAATCCTAAATCAGGACCACTATAAAAACCAGATAATTGAAAACGTAATTTTTTAGTAGCTGTAAAGTTGTTACTTATTCTTGTGTTAAATGATGAATTGTCTATTTCTATAGCTTCAAAACCACTTATTGTACTTTCACTAGAAACTACTCCTTTTACTGTTTTTTGATATACATCAAAACTAGCATTTGTACTCCACCATTTTGCGAAGCGTAAGTTAGCTGAAGCTTCAAATCCGAAAGCGTTATTGTCTTCGAAATTTTCGTGAGACAAGACTAATTTATTAGCTATAGAAGGATGTAGCGTAACTGTCCTAGAAATTTCATCATTTATTTTTCTATAAAATACTCCTGTAGTGATAGAACCTAATTTTATTTTTCGAGTATAATTTAATTCGTAAGAATTTGTAAACTGTGGTTTCAAGTTTGGGTTTCCTTCAGAATCTACTGATGGTGTTGTCCAGTCTCTAATAGGATTAACTTGCCCGATACTAGGTCTGTCAACTCTTCTAGAATAACTTAAGTTAAATGAGTTTTTTTCACTTTGTGCATAGGTAACAAATGCAGATGGATAAATAGAGAAAATATCATCTGAAACCTTCTCGGTAGTTACTGTTCCTAATACACCATCAAAACCTGTAAATTTGGCATCTATAGAGTATTGTTCTAATCTAGCTCCTAATTGAGTACTCCATTTTTTACTCCATTGTTTACTGTAAGTTGCATATCCTGAAAAAATATTCCTATCATAGGTAAAATCTCCAGTCTGGTTATTGTCAGTTGAGTTTAAACTATTCTTAGTGTTCTGAATTCTACTTTCTAATCCAACTTCTAATTTAGCAGTTTCTGATAATGGATTAACAAAATCTAAATTGATTAAAAGGTTATCTCTATTATTTTCTACTTTATCTACTCTAGAACTACTAACGATAGAAGTGAAATTATAAAAAGCATCTTCAGGAGCATCAGTAGTATTATAGTTAACTTCTAATTCTAAATTTTGACCTTCTTTAGCCAAATCTATTTTGTAGTCTAAATTGTAAGTTTTTGAATGCGAATCTGTTTCATTATTGTTTACCTGTAATATGTTTCCGTTAGAAGGATCGGTATATAATAGTTCAGTTCTTCCGAAAGAATCACTATAAAAAAGGTTTTGAGTAGTGTAAAAAGATACCGTATTTTTATCATTGATAAAATAATCTATTCCAGCTTTAATTAAATGCGAAGTATTATCTGTTCCGAAATCAAAATTAGAGCGGTTTTCTAAGTTTTGTTGATAGCTGTCCTTGTATCCTTGATTATCTCGTTTACCAGTATTAAAACCATAATTACCGTAAATATTTACTTTTCCTACTTTATAATTTAATCCTAAAGCAGAATTTAACTTTGGTGTTTTGGCAAAGGTTACTCCAGTGTTAAAGCTTCCGTTAAACCCCATATTGCTGTTTTTGTGTAACACGATATTGATAATTCCACTCATTCCTTCAGGGTTATATTTTGCAGACGGATTGGTGATTAATTCAATCTGTTTTATAGAAGCTGATGGTATTTGTTGTAATAACTGTGAAGCATCAATATTAGTAGGCTTACCATCTATCAATACTCTTACGTTGCTATTTCCTCTTAATGAGATAGCGCCTGTTTGTTGATCAACACTCACAGATTGAATATTATTCATAATTTCTGTTGCTGTTGCTCCTGCGGAAGTAAGGTCTTTCCCAACATTAATTACTTTACGGTCAATTTTTTGAACTATGGTAGAGGTTTCTGCAACAACAACTACTTCATCTAATTGTGCTGTATCTTCTGATAAAGATATAGTTCCTAAATTATGTGAGGTATTTTTACGGGTAAATATTATTTTTTTAGAAACAGTTTTATAGCCGATATATTGAATTTCAATAGTGTTTTCTCCAGCAGGTATTTTATTGACACGGAATTCTCCTTTATCATTTGTAATTCCACCAGTTAATACATTGTTTGCATTATCTTTAACAATGATATTTACATAGGGTAGTTTTTCTTTTGTAATTTGATCGGTAATAATACCGTTAATTATCCCTACTTTGGGGCCGTTGTTTTGTGCAAATGCTATAGTTAAAAACAGCAGATGAATGAGTAAGATTAGTTTTTTCATTTAATTGATTTTATGATTGATGATTTTGCTTATCAGACGACTATTATATTGATACGTTACATAATTAAATTTCATTAACACCAATTTAACAGATGAATAAAAAAACATTAGTTTTCGGTGCATCACTAAAGGAAACAAGATATTCTTATTTAGCAATTCAAAAGTTATTAAAACACGAGCAAGAAGTAGTTGCATTCGGATTAAGAAAAGGAAAAGTATCTGAAGTTAGTATTGATGTGGACTTAAAACTATATGAAGATATTGATACCATAACTTTATATATGAATCCAGCACGACAGAAAGAATATTATGATTACTTGATAGGTTTAAATCCTAATAGAATATTATTTAACCCAGGAACTGAAAACCCAGAGTTTTACGAATTATTGAGGTTGCATGAAATAGGATTTGAAGAAACTTGTACTTTAGTGTTACTTTCTACAAACCAATATTGATCATAATTCATGTTTTTGAGGATTATTTTTAATAGCTCAGGGGTATAAAGAAATTCCCCGTTAAAAAATGTTTTTTAACGGGGAATTTTATTTTTGCTAATTGCTAATTGCTAATTGCTAATTGCTTAGTGCTGATGACCGTGTGCTCCATGAACGTGTCCATGTTCTATTTCTTCAGTTGTAGCATCTCTCATTTCAATAATCTTACCTGTAAAGTGTAAGTCTTGATCAGCTAATAAATGGTTTACATCAACAGTAATTGTTTCTTCGTTGATTGAAACAATTTTACCAGGAATTACATTTCCGTTTTGATCTTGTAAAGGCAATATGTTTGCAACTTCAACTTCAGGAATTAACTTTCCTTCGTTCATAAACATATCTTGAGCAAGTTCTATTACTGCTTCCTCTTTACGTGAGCCGTATGCATTTTCTGATTTTATTCCAAAAGAGAATGTATCTCCTTCTTTTAAATTGGCAACATTTGCTTCAAACTCTGGTATCATTTGTCCTAAACCAGATAAGAATGCTAAAGGATCTTTCCCTTCAGTAGATTCGATTAATTCTCCAGTAGCAGTATCTCTATATAAGTTATACTCTACGGCAATTGCTTTGTTTGTTACTTCACTCATGAAAATAAATTTTCGGCAAAAGTAGTATTTAATTGGAGTTTAAGGAAATAGATTACAACTTAATTCGTTTGATTCACCACCAATTCCCCTTTTTCACGAATAAGTAATAGTCCAATGAAAGTTAATAGTCCATTTAGTGGTAATATTTCCCAATGAAATTGATAAGTACCAATAATGTTTTCTGGTAATATGGTAATCCCGAAGCTAATACATATTGATAGTAAAGCAACAATCCATGCTAATTTGTCTTTAATTTGAAACTTTGTAAGGATGCCAAAAGCAAACAAACCTAATAAAGGTCCGTATGTAAATGTTGCGAATTTAAATAGATTCCCAACAACATTACCTTCTAACATGTTAAACAGTATTACCACAAATATTAATACAAAGGAAACGCCAATGTGTACTTTTTTACGCAGTGGTTTTTGTTGGTCGAATGGTTTTTTATGAATATTTAAAAAATCTACTGAAAAAGAAGTAGTTAAAGAGGTTAAAGCTGAGTCAGCACTAGAATACGCAGCTGCAATTAAACCAATAATAAATGTAATGGATAATGCAGTACCTAAATTTTGATTCATGGCAATTTCAGGAAACAATAAATCTGTTCTGTTTTTTCCATCTACTACAGGAATTTGCAATCCGAATTTATCAGCATATATAAATAACAATGCCCCAAGTGATAAGAAAACGAAATTAACAATAACTAATAAAGTAGACATTGTTAGCATGTTTTTTTGAGCATCCTTCTGATTTTTACAGGTTAAGTTTTTCTGCATCATATCTTGGTCTAAACCTGTCATAGCAATTGCAATGAAAATTCCTCCAATAAAATATTTCCAAAAATATGTTTTAGCATAAGGATCATCAAAATAGAAAATTTTACTTTTTGAAGCGAATTCAGGAGAATTCAAAAATTCAGTAAAGCTCCAATCAAACTTTTGATTGATTAAATAAATAGCAACACCAACTGCAGTTAACATCGCTAAAGTTTGTAGGGTGTCCGTCCATACGATGGTTTTTATACCTCCTCTGTATGTATATATCCAAATAAGAAGTATGGAGATAACTACTGTTGCCCAAAAAGGAATTCCTATTTGGTCAAAAATAATATATTGCATTGCTAATGCAACTAAGAACAACCGAAACGAAGCGCCAGTAACTCTGGATAATAAAAAGAAAAAAGCACCTGTTTTATAACTTACAGTACCAAAACGTTGGTTTAGGTATTCATATATTGAAGTAACGTTTAGTTTATAATATAAAGGTAATAGTATAAAAGCAATGACTAAATATCCTACAAAAAAACCGAACACACCTTGCATGTATGCAAATTCTTGACCGCCTATCATACCAGGTACAGAAATAAAGGTAACTCCTGATAGAGAAGCTCCAATCATTCCAAAGGCAACAATGTACCATGGAGACTGCTTATTACCTTTAAAAAAAGTATCGTTACTATCGTTTTTACCAGTTAAGTAAGAAATAAGTATCAATAGTCCGAAGTAGGATGCTATTAATAAAATAATTTGTGTTGCGTTCATGTTAAAATGCTTTGAAAAACAAATTAACGAAAAAGGTCTATATTGCAACACCTTTAATTATAAAAATAAACCCATGAAAAAAATTACATTATTATTCGTATTAGCTCTTGCTATGAATTCTTGGTCTCAAGAATATATGCGAATGATTAGAAAAGGAACTTATTCAGTTCAAGAAATACAAGAAAAAGCTGAAGCATATTTTGCAGAAGTAGGTACAGGAAGAGGAGTAGGATATAAGCCATATAAAAGATGGGAGTATAATGCTTTGCGATCTATGGATCAAAATGGGATGTTAAAATCTTCAGAATTTATTGAAGAGACAATACGTCAATACCGTCAAGAAAATAATTTAGCAGCAAAGGCAGCTTTTCAAGGATCTTGGGAAGAGTTAGGTCCTGAAAGTTGGAATCAGACAAGTAGTTGGAGCCCTGGTTTAGGTAGGGTGACCTCTATTGGAGTTGACGTTACAAACACAAATCACATGATTATTGGTAGTCCTACAGGTGGGGTTTGGAAAACAACAAATGGTGGTGTTAAATGGCATGTTTTAACAGATAACAGAACTAATTTAGATGTATATAGTTTAGTAATCCACCCAACTAATCCACAAATTTATTTTTGGGGATCTACTGCTGGTAGAATATATAAATCTACAGATGGTGGGGCAACTTGGCCAACAAGTGTAGACATAGGTAATGGAACAGTAAATAAAATAATCATTGATCCAACTACTCCAACAAAAATGTATTGTAGTTCTCAAGAAGGCGGGTTATTTAAATCAGTTAATTCTGGAGCTTCGTGGACATTAATCCACCCTGCTGCTGTTCAAGGGTATGATGTAGAATTTAAACCAGGGAATTTTAATACAATTTATGCTGTAGGGAATCATTTGTTTATGTCTGTAGATGGAGGAAATACATTTACTGTACCTAGTAAAATAGCTAATTCCTGGACTCAAGAGTATGTTTCTGGTCAATCTGATTGGGTAACATCTACGGGGAATGAAAATAATTCTATTACCCCAAAAACAGGTAATGGTATGGCTACATTATTTATTGACTCTTCTTCAAATCCTATTACAAGGTTAGTCTCTCCTGTAATAAATTTAACAGGAGCGATATTGCCAAAATTAAACTTTTCATACGCAAATGTAAACTGGTTTGGTGATATTGATCACTTAGCGGTATTGTATAAAACATCAGCAGGCGGCGCATGGAATACATTAGCAACATATACAGCACAGTCAGCAGCTTGGAGTACTAATAGTATTACATTACCGAATCCAAATGGAACATATTATATCGCTTTTGAAGGAAGAAGTAAATATGGTAGAGGAATTACCTTAGATGATGTTTCTATAACAACAACGAACTTAGGAACACCTTTCCAGGATGGATTTGAGGTAGGAGCTAGTTTTTTTGGGTTAGGGCCTAAAATGTTAGGGGTTTCTTCTGTAGCAAATGCAAATGTAATTTATACGGTTGAAGCTGCTGGAGGAAAATTTGGTGGGTTTCATAAATCAATAAATGGTGGCTCAACTTTTACAAAGTTAAATCATACTAAAAATTATTTTGCTCACACATATGATGGCTCAGGGGATTCAGGTCAGGCACCTAGAGATATGGATATTGCTATTGATCCTGTTAATTCTGATATTGTTTATATAGCAGGTGTAAATATGTGGAAGTCTACTAATGGAGGAACTAGTTTTTCAATTATTGCACATTGGAATAAAAACGTTTCTGATGGAAATAATAAAGGGTACTGCCATGCGGATATTGATATATTAGAATTTATTAATAATGATTTATATGCAGGTACAGATGGAGGATTATTTGTAGCAAAAAACCCTAATAATGTAATTTCAACCTCTTATTTTGAAGATTTAACTCAAGGTGTAGGAGTAAAACAGTTTTATAGAATTGGTGTTAGTCAAACAAATCCTGAAATTGTAACTGGAGGATCACAAGATAATGGTTCTGCAGTATACGATGGAAATACAGGTGTTTGGAAAGATTGGTTAGGTGCTGATGGAATGGAAGGTTTTGTTGATAAAACAAATAGTAGTATTCTTTATGGGACATCACAAAATGGGGTTTTATATAAGTCAATAAATGGTGGGAATAGCTATAATTATTTGAATATACCTGAAGATCCAGATAAAAGAGGTAAATGGGTGACTCCTTTTGAGCAAGATCCAACTGTTGCAAATACAATTTATAGTGCTTATGACAAAGTATATAAATCAACGAATGGAGGAGTGGCTTGGTCGGCAATTTCTCAAGTATTTGAACCAAATGCGAATGCAGCTTTAACAAATATGGATGAATTAAAAATAGCACCTTCTAATAATCAAGTATTATATGCTGCTAAAGGAGCTAATATATATAGAACAGGAAATGGAGGAAGTATAGGGAATTGGGTTAATGTTAAAAATAATCTTTCAGGAAACATTAATAGTATTGCTATTCATCCTACTAATCCAGATAAAGTAGCAGTAGCTGTTTCTGGAGGGAATGTGTATTTAACTGAAAATGGAGGAGGAAATTGGACTAACATAAAACATAATTTACCTAATTTAACTGCTTATACTGTTGCTTGGCATGGTAATGCTGATAACGGATTGTATGTGGGTATGTATTACGGAGTGTATTATATTGATGATACATTTATAGCAAACACAACCTATTGGCAGGATTTTAGTAATAATATTCCTAATGTACGTGTGTATGAATTAGAAGTGAATACAGCTAACAACAAACTTTATGCAGGGACTTATGGTAGAGGTTTATGGAAGTCAGATTTATACAATCCAGCGTTAAGTATTGCAGAGGAAGAATTTCAGAAGTTATCAGTTTTTCCTAACCCTGCTAAAAATATTTTAAATATTTCATGGGATAAAAAGGAAAAGGCTACGATTAAAATATTTTCATTAACAGGCGATATTGTATATTATTCAAAAGGACAAGATTTGTTTAATACGTATAAAATAAATACTACTAATTTGGCAACAGGAGTGTATTTTGTAAAAGTAAATACTGTAAGAGCTAATGTCGTAAAAAAGATTATTATTGAATAAACACTATAAATATATTTTAAAAGCGATTTAATGAAAGTTAAATCGCTTTTTTTTTAATGTAATACTATTAAATAAGTTAATTTTGTTTTTATGGAATTCTCTTCAAAGCTTTTAGAAAATGCAGTCTATGAAATGTCACAATTACCAGGGATTGGTAAACGAACGGCATTGCGTTTGGTATTGCATTTAATGAGACAACATCCAGATCAAACTACTAAGCTTTCTGCTTCGTTACAGCAAATGCGCTCAGAGATAAAGCATTGTACAAGTTGCCATAATATTTCCGATGTGGAACTTTGTGAACTTTGTGCTAATCCTTCACGTAATGAGCGATTAATTTGTGTTGTAGAAGATATCCGTGATGTAATGGCCATTGAAAGCACAAGTCAATTTAAAGGCTTATATCATGTATTAGGAGGGAAGATATCTCCAATAGATGGTATAGGACCATCAGAACTAAATATCGATTCGTTAGTACATAAAGTATTAGAAGGAAAAGTAGATGAGCTTATTTTTGCTTTGAGTTCTACTATGGAAGGAGATACTACTAATTTTTATATTTTCAGAAAAATAGAAAGCGCAAATATTACTGTTTCTACCATAGCAAGAGGAATTTCTGTTGGTGATGAATTAGAATATGCGGATGAGGTTACTCTTGGACGTAGCATACTTCATAGGATCCCGTTTGAACAGAGCTTAAAAGGGTAGTTTATCCCTTTTTATATTTTCATTCTATCGTTTAATGTGTCACACCCTGTTTCGCAATACTTTATTTAGTACCTGATCGATTTTACAATAAGGTTAAGAAGTTCATTACAGTCGGCTTCCTGATGGTTGATTAAAACTGTTATTCCAATCTTCTGTTTTTTATAAAAAAATAATAGTGCGCTATATCCAAGATCCAATCCGTCATGGAATACTAAATGATCCTTTATAAACCAACCTAAACCTATAAAATCCCCTTCATTAGTTGGTACTCTTGGAGTTGTAAGTAGGTTGAAGTTTTCTGATGAAAGTGGTTTGAACCCCTCATAGTTACCGTTGTTTAAATTGAAAATCATCCATTTATTAATATCATCAATGGATGTAAAAAGGTTTCCACTTGGACTAAAAGCCCTGTTATATGGGAATCTATTCGTTATTTTATTTGGATGTCCAGAATGAGGTTTAGCGATTTGACTTTTTGGAAATTCAGATAATATATATGAAGTCTTTTTCATTTTTAATGGTTTAAATAAATGAGTGCTCATATATTCATCAAAAGACATATCACTTACTTCGGCAATTATTTGCCCAATTATTTCATAACCAATATTGCTGTAAGAATATTTTTTTCCTGGTTTAAATTTTAACTTAACAGTTGAAAGGGATTTAATGTGATTTGCTAATGCATTATCAGTAGTATCAACTTTGAGGTACTCATAATCGTTTGGAGAACTTGTATTGGGAAGACCAGATGTATGTGTCAATAAATGTTCAATAGTAATATTGTCATTAAACTTAGAGTCAATATGGAAATAAGGTAAGTAATTTATCACAGGTAATTTAATATCTACCTTTCCATCTTGGGCTAATAACAATATTGCAGTTGCAACAAAGGGTTTAGCTACTGAGGCGATGTTATAGATTGATTCTTTATTATTCGATGCATAAACAGTTTGGTCTTTCCCTCTCACGATTCGCTTTCCATAAAGGATAGAATCTTTATATACTACACCAACAGCGGCACTAGGTATATCATGATCCAAAAGATATGTATTGATAAGATTGTCGATGTTTTGGGTAAAGACAGTTTTCTCCTGAGCAAATGAAATGCTATAATTTGCTACTAAAAAAATGAAAAAGAATAGCCTCATTTGTGTTGAAAGTTGTTAGAAATAATTATGTATAGTTAAAGTAAATATACATAGTTATTCGGGATTATGATAAACTTAAGCATGTAATACATGTTATTATAGACTGTTTTTATTCCCAAACAACCACTTTGTTTATTGGGTCTTCCCCTGTAATATATTTTTACTTTTATAACATTCCGACTCTGTTTAGAAGTCAGCTATTTATACTAATTCGTCTTGTTTAGGGGAATATTTAATTTTTAAATTTATTTTTCGTGTGTATTCCTCTTTTATTTTGAGAGAATAGGAGGGAAGTTTTTTTTAAAAAAACCTTTTGGTTCCTGAAATTTCAATGGTTTGTATATGAAACGTAGGGTGTTTAGATGCACTTTTATTTCAAATAATGTACGTATTCAAATATAAATATTTTACTTTTATTTTTTTCAGTTTTAAATGCTCAATTTTATATTTGAAGGTAGGAGAAAACTTAACACTTATTAGCTATGTTTTAAACACAGTACTACAAATACTTAATACTACTTTATAAAAAAGTAGTATTAAGTATTTGAACTATATACCTAACCAAGAGTTGAAAACACCTGTGTTATTTTGGCTTGTCCTTAATATTTTACTTTCAGAGTTTAAATATACGGATACAGTATTTTTATTATACCTCTCAAGCTTGTCAATAAATTTGCGCTGTACTATTTCGCTACGATTAATTCTAAAAAACTTTTTGGGGTCTAAACAGTTTTCTATTTCTTTAAATACTGTTTGCGGCATTATATGTCTTTTGTTCATTTTATCAAAAGCAAAAATAATTCCGCTATCTGCTTGAAAACAAACAATATCTATCACCTTTAAAAAGTAGATTTCCTTATGGGATTTTATAGCAAATTGATCTTTGTATTCAACAATACTGTCTTGATTCTCTTTTATTAAATTGTTTATTGTGCCAATCAATTCATTATAATTAGCAGGTTGATTCCCTTTTAATCTAATAAATTTATCCCAAGCGCTCGAAAACCGTTCAAACGAATAGGGCTTTAAAAGATACTCTATTCCGTTAGCTTCAAATGCGTTCATTAAAAACTCATTATAGGCAGTTGCAAAAATGATCGGACAACTTAATGACACATCTTTATAAACTTCGAAAACATTACCATCTCTTAACTCTATGTCAGAAAAAATAAGGTCAAAATCATGGGCTTGTGTTAACAGAGACTTAGCATCTACAACGGTTTCTAATTCAGCTATAATCTCATAAGAATTACATACCTGCTCTATATACCTTTTAAGTTTTTTTCTGGCAGGCGCTTCATCTTCAATTATAAGTATTTTATGCATTTGTATCCTTATTTTATAAATGGCAATGTCACTTTAAAATGAGTGTTATTTTCTTCAATGACTATATCATTACTCCCTAATAAGGCGAATTGAGTAGACAGGTTTTTAAGAGCCCTACCGCCAGTTTTTTTATTATACTGCTTTACAATTTTATTATTAGTCACTTGAATATTTTCGTTAATAGAAATATTAATATGTACTGGGTTTTCGATCAGGCCTAAATTATGTTCTATAGCATTTTCTACTAATACTTGTAAACAAAAGGGCGGAACTATTGCCTCTGGCGACATATTGTTTTGATTGATTTCTAAAGAATAATAGCCCAAATATTTTTCTTCCATTAGTTTAAAATAACTTTTGGTAAACTGAATTTCTTCCTGTAAGGACACCAATTTTTTTTCTGATGTAATTAAAGAATATCGGTATAGCTCTGAAAAATGATGTAGAAAATTACTTGCTTTATCTTTATCTTCTTCAATAAGTTGATCCAGTGTATTCAGATTATTAAACAAAAAGTGCGGATTTAACTGCGCCTTTAGTTGTTGAATTTTACTCGATGCTAATGCTTTGTCATATTCATTAATCTCAATTCTATATTTATTATTCTCCTTTGAATATAAATATGCTAAATATAGGCTTCCGAATAATATGAATTCAACAACCCTACCAATATTTACAGACATTAAGGTTTGGCTATTAAAATTTCTGGAGACAGTATCGAATATAGTTGCTATGATGAACCCTTGGATGTTTGAGACACAAATGTATAATACAAATGCGATACCAAAGTGTTTTAAGTAGGTTTTAAGGCTGTTAACTTCTTGTACATCCTTCTTGATCATATAGATTATGACAACTCTTATGAAAATAAATATAATAAAAGCCGCTAAAAATTGTGCAATTGGTCCGTCTGGTAAAAAAACCATATCAAATTTTCGGCCTACGCTAATCCTGTTTTTTACGACGATTAGATAGCTAATAAGAAAAATAAATAGGATAAAGTATTTATCAATCTGTAAGTAGTTTAATAGCTTTTTCATTGAAAGGCAAATTAAGAAACTTCCTTGAAACATATTAATTCTGTTTCAAGGAAGTTTTGGATTAATGTAAAATTATTCTGGCCAGGAGTTGGTTACTTTACCTTGGTCATCATATACTTCTAATTTTACATTGTTGTTTTTATCAATATAAAACATAGCTTTTGTTTTTCCATTATCTCCAAATAGAAATAATCCATTATTTTGACTTCTCGTTTTCCCTAACATTATTCTTGTTTTTGCACCAATAAGTCCTTGGTCAGCATATTCTTGGTATTTTTGTTTCCTCAACTTTTTATCTTTAATACTTTTCAGTTCTTTCATTATGTTTTTTGCTCCCTGTTGAGTTTCATTTGTAGCACGGTCATTAAAAGTTAATGCGCTAGTCACCCTTCTTTTGTCGCCTTTTCCTACATCAGTAGTCAAGAGTTGCATTACCTGGTCGCCGTCATATTGGTCGTATGTTAATGAAAGTCCTGAGCTATGCCCATTTTCATTTTTGGTACCGTCATATATAAACCCGCCACATTCAAGACCATCTTCATTAAAATATAACATTCCTGATCGTTTTTTTCTATCTTTAGTTACTTCTTTATTATTGACAGTAGTCGTTCCATTGGGGAACTGTTCTACATTGGTAATTATCATTTTAACAGTACCATCTGATTCTACAATATTGATGCGCTCAACATCAATAGTTCCGAATTTTTTATTTTCATTTGCTTTAAAAGCAAATAAAAGGAATGCTGTTATAATAGCTACTGTGCTGATTGTAAATGTTCTTAGGATCACTAATTCTCGATTAAGTTTTTTAATTGTTTCCATTTTTAATAGTTTAATTGTTTGAGACAATAGTAGAACTATAATCGAATTTCAACAAGTACTATATAATGAGTGCAGGAAAATATCAGTTGAAAGAAGGAAAAAGTATGTTGAGTAATTCTCTAAATTATTTAATTTATCTATTAAAACGTTTTATAGGAGTAACTGACTTTTAAGGATGTATATGAAATCTTTCTTTTAATCGCCAAGTTTTAAATTTGGCGGAGTTTGTTAAGGTGCACAAATTTAAGACCTAACACTTAACTTTTCTTATTTGTGACATCTTGTTAGTTGTAGTTTTTTATCAATTCAGGCAAAGAATTTAATTCCAATATTTTATCAAGATATTTTCCTCTACTACTATTTATGCGTTGATATGGAGCGAATAAATTTGAAACTTCATTAAACTCATTATTCAAAATGTATAGTATTTCTTTGTCACTATCTGATAACTTTTTTTCACCGTGTTTTTTATTAAAATCAATTAATCTTTTAACGGCTATTTCCTTTTTAGCGATTTCAGCTCCTGTTCCGTTTAATGTGCAAATTCCATAAATTCCTTGGAGATAGTATTGCCATTCTTGTTCAAATGCTAAATTCAATTTCTCCATATTTACACTTCCGTCTTCTTCTGTTATGTTTTCATAACCAAAACTTTTGTTATTACTATTAACAAAAGTATTTATAAATTCTGTTTTCAATGATTCCTTGAATTCAGATGAATCATTCAAATTTTTATTCTTTTGTATTAAAGCGATTACACTTTTTGGGTAATACTTTTTGACTTCAGAAATTATCTTTTCGTCACCGAGTGGAGAATTAATTTTGTAGGTTACGTTAATTTCATAAGAGCTGTTAGGAACTAATTTATTATTTATTAATGTTTCTAAATCTTGATGAGAAATCTCCGAAACTTGACATAATTCATTTGATTCGATAAAATTTTCTTTAATATACTTAATATCAATATTCATTCTTCTGTTTGTTGTGTTTTAATTACCGCTAACGGTTTGCGTATGGATAGTACGTTTAAGTACGAGGATTTTTCGAACGGAAATTATATGTAACAAAAATGCACTACATTTTGATTAAGTACTAAACTAAGTATTATTTACACACTTTGTTCCCATTTCGTTGTTTTCAGAGTTCAACGATATTCAGTTAAATTCCGATTTTTCAAGTTTGAATTAGCTTAGTCAGCGTTTTATTTCTCACTATTTTAAATTTCGATTTAATACGAACAATATTAAACCTACTCAGTTTAATGTTTTTTTTATGGATTTAGTGATAAAAGATGAAGTGTTCGTTCATATTTATCCCCAATTTATTTTTCTTTTTCGAGCTTCATCTTGTAAATCAATAGTCCTATCTGTTTCATCCACAATCTCTCCTGTTAGTACTTCAAGAACGTCCTCCAGTGAAACAACACCAGAAACTCCACCATATTCATCGGAAACAACCCCAAGATGTCTTCTCGTTTTTTGAAATTTAGACAACAATGCTTCCGCAGTGATATCTTCTTCAACTAACAATGGCTTTTGTACAAACTCTTTCACAGTTAGTTTTCCTTTGTCTTCGAGTAATGCGATTAGCAATTCGTTCTTTAGAGCAATTCCTAATATATCATCCTGTGTCTCACCAACCACCACTAGTCTACTATGTTCCGATTCAAGCAATTGCTTTTTAACATCTATTAGAGGCATGATCCCAGATAGGCAAGTCATTGATACTCTAGGGGTCATAAGCATTTTAGCTGTGGTATTGTTTAGTTCAAATACGCGTAGAATGAGATCAGACTCTTGTTCTTCAATTACACCTTCTTGACTTCCTATATTAGCCAGAAGCTTTATTTCAGCTTCGTTGGTAGTAAATTTATTTTCAGATTTACCTGTTATTGGACTTGTGATTTTTTCGATACACCACAATAACGGTGTCATTATTTTAGCAACAAAGAGAATTGGCCTCGATACTGCCATCGCTATACTTTCCGAATATCGCTCCCCTAATGTTTTGGGAATTATCTCCGAAAAGATTATTACTAAAAATGTTAATACCCCAGAAAAAAGACCAAGCCATTGACTTCCTAATTGGGCACTTGCAATTCCTCCAACAACAACACTACCAACAATATTTGCAATATTATTCAGAACTACAATAGCAGCGATTGGCCTTGTCATGTTTGTCCTGATATCCAATAGAGCTTGACCATTTCTATTCTCGGAAGTGGCCAATTGTTTAACTTTTACTATGCTCACTGAAAATAAGGAAGCTTCGGCTCCTGAGCAAATAGCTGAAGAAATTAAAACAATTAAAACGGCAATTAGTAGTGAAATCATCTTTCTTTTTAAAATTTATTAATTAAGTATTCAAAATGCGCTTCGGCAGAACGTTTAATTATGGATAGTAGGAGGTAGAAAATCTACAGATTTTCGTGTCGATACAAGCCATAAATTTTTTGTTTTATAAGAGCCAATTTTTAAATAATGAACAGCTCTAAATTAAATAAATAAGAGGTGAATAAATTAAAATATTTAGCGATAATGTAAATATACACAAGTCTTAAATATTAAGCATTAAAACCCGTATTATTTAGGGAGTTTGTTACGAGTAGTCTTTATTCGGGAGATTTAAAAATTTCGATTGTTTGTTTCAAATTAGCGGGTTTTTTTATACGGACATTAATTTTTTTTAAAATCCAATTATCGCCATTTTTTTCTGCCAACACGTCCATTTTGGTTCTTATTCTATCCTTACTTTTAGAGCCGTTAATGTCAACTGTTACACCTAAAGAGTTATAGTCATTTGAATAATGAACGGAGCCTTCTAATATGGCCAAATTTCCAATCGGTTCCAGATCTCCTAGTAATTTTAGTACTGTTTTGTTTTCTTTTACCTTGTCCAAAGCGTTATTACAGACAGATGCGTCGGTGTAAGCTCTTGCAACATCTGATATGTTGCTTCCAAGTTGAGAAGAGGAAATGGATATAAGAATGAATATTCCAATTCCAGTTCCGATAAGAAAAAGAGTTAACCATTTCCAATATTTTCTAAACCAGCTTTGTTGTTCAATTAGGTCATTATTCATAGCTATTTAAATTCTGAGTAACGTTTAGGATATAGTAAGTAGGGCAGCAGAAAGCGATAAACTTTCAGATTTGCACTGAGTCAAAACGTTGTATTTTGTTTTTAATTTATTCATTCTTAAAAGCTCAAATTTGAATATTTTACTAACGCGTAATTTTCAATTTGGCGGTGTTGATAAATGGCACAAAACTTTCGTGAACTACCAAATGTTCTATTTGCTATATAGAGTATTAGCTGTTGTTTTTTCTATTTTCGAAATCCAATTTCATGATGATCTAAACTTTCCCTATCTACCGACAATATATATTGATTTTTATGTTCCAGACATTTACGTAATGTATATCCTTTATACTTCAAGTATCATATTTCTTCAAGTATTGATTTTCCTTTTGATTTGTCTCCTGAAGTCCATTCCCAAGTTTCATGCAGACGTACTTTTCCATTATTCATAATTTCAGGTTTTGAAAAGCAAATACCGGTCATTAATTCTCCTTTTGAATTAATTTGATGATAACGCATTTCAATTTTTCCGTTTTTATCAACCAATCCAATTAAGTGTCCCTTTTTAATTTGTCCGCCACTATATGTTGAAGTCAGTATGTTACCCTTTTGTTTGTATTCAAATATTGTTTCTTCTGATGTTTCTCCATTTTTAGTACTGGAAACTGGTCTAAATTTTTTGTTGTTATAATTCATTATTTAATCCAATAATAGCTAAGGTTTAGCCATGAATAGTATGGTGCAGAAAACCCGAAAATTTTCGTGTCGACACAAGCCATAAGTTTTTATTTTTTATCATTGAATCTATTCTTCTTCCAACATATCCAAATAGACGTCCTCAACATGCTCGCGAGCCCAACGTGTTTTTCTTAAGAACCCTAGGCTTGATTTCATCGTAGGGTTATACATGAAACAGCGAATATTGACACGATCTGCTAAGTACTCCCAACCATAATGCTTTACCAGACGTTCTAAAACCTGAGCTAATTTCACTCCGTGTAGTGGGTTATTAAGTTGTTCTTCAGTAGCTTGTCTCCTGTTTCATCTAGCAGGGTTTTCTTCATTCAGTTCTTCGTTTGTCTTTGGTTTGAATTCTGCATCCGAAAGCTCATTTGATAGCTTTCGTTTATTAGTCGGCTCGTTCTTATGATCGTTTTTTAAATCCATTATTGGCAACTGTTTTTAATTGTTATCCATCACTTTGATTGGGTGAACCCTATACATAAAGTCATTCAAGTGTCCATCAGAGCTTTCTAACCCAACTATATCCATTAATTCTATGAAATATGAGCAAACCCTCTCTCTGTCTACAGTATCCAGTTCCATATATACGTCTCCAAATCTGGAGAGTCCAATTAAAATCTTTTTTTGATATTTCTTGTCTGTAGGTTTGTCAGATTTCGCCACATTTTGAAAATCTAAAGCTGCTTGATTTATCTTTTTCGAGAAAATTGACCTTAATTTTTCGTCTGCTATTCCAGGGTAAAAATTTTCTGCTAAGAATTTTTTATTTGCAATAAATTCGACAAAATTTCCTTTAGTATTTTCAGGTGTTTTCATTTCAGTTGCTTTTTGACCGGAAGCTGATAAAGTTAAAAAAAGTAAAATTAATGTTAAGTGTTTTATCATTTTGTAATAGTCGCTAATGTTTAGCTCGTATGTTTGTTTTATAAAATTATTAGGTATAGTTTTTAACTTTATAAATATACTAAACAAAATCAAAAAAGGAGTAATAGAAGCATTTAGTTATGAATAGTATGGGGAAGAAAATCTATAGATTTTCGTATCGATACAAGCCACTAGCTTTTTGTTTTTAATTTTATTGTTTTATAAAAGTCAATTTTTAAATAATGAATACCTTTAATTTAAATAGAGTAGAGGCCAGTGAGTTTAAGACTTGAGGATGAAGTGGCTAATCATAGATGTCTTTATTGGTAATAGTTTTTATTATTGAAGTAAATGCTCAACAATTATTTTCGCTGCAATCTGACTGCCTTTTATAGAAGGGTGGAACCCATCAGAGCCATAATATGCTGTATCTTTAGTGGAATCAATATAGTTTTTCCAAATCTGACCAACAGGAAGTAAAATTGAATTATTGATTGCTGCTGCTTCTTTATGATTTTTTATAACGTTATCAAACGTATGATAATAATTTAAAGAAGGCCAAACCATGAAGTAGCATAATTTGGTTTTATTTAGTTTGCACAAACTGCTATACTTTTTCCCGTACTCGATTAACATTTTTCTACCATCATTTTGAGATGAAGGTCCTTGTTGGAGAATTACAAAGTCATATTTATTACTTGAAATTAATATTTGAACCTGTCCATCATTCCAGTGATCTTCAATGGCGTAGTTAGGAAATGCAATCATTTTAGTATTAATTTCTATTCCTTTTTGCATCGCTTTATTCTTAACAATTTGTGGCAAATCGTTAGTGTAAGTAAGACTATTACCAATAAATAAAACATTTAATGTTGTATTGTTATTATGGGGTTCTTGTTGACTATATAGACTAAGATGAGTAATTATAAATGCGATAAATAAAAGAAATAATTTCTGCATATATTTAAAGTTTAAATTTTTGACAGGGTTTGTGTATGGCAAGTAGCAATGAATTTTTGTAAGCCATTGAACGTCCTATTTGCTATAGATTGTGTTGTAGTCAGTTTTTATTATCATTTTTCCACCCCTATTTGTCTGACCAAACTGCCAGTTCGTTTCCTGATGGGTCAATGAAATGAAATCTATGTCCGCCTGGGAAGGAAAAAATATCTTTTGAAATTTTCCCACTTGATTTGATAATTTTATTTTTTATCAAGTCAAGATTTTTATGGAACAAAACAATTAATACACCATTTACAATTTCATTTTCAGTTTTTTCAAAACCTCCTTGAAGTCCGCTTTCTGAAAAAGCTATATATGTTGGTCCATAATCTGTAAAAACCCAGTCAAAACATGAAGTATAAAACTCTTTTACTTTTTGAAGGTCTTTCGCTTTGAATTCAATATAATTGATGTGATTGTTTTTTATATCCATTTTTGCTGATTTACTTTTTTGAGCATTATAAGATTGTATCAATATCAGAATAAAAATTAAGGTAATTGTTTTTTACATTCTTGGTTTTAATTGGCTAACGTTTAGCTCGTGTGTTTTATAATATTATTCGGTATAATTTTTAATAGTATAAATATACTAAACAAAATAGAAGGGATAGAAGCGTTTAGTTATGAATAGTACGGGGAAGAAAATCTATAGATTTTCGTATCGACACAAGCTATTAGTTTTTATTTTTATAAAAGTCAATTTTTAAATCATGAACACCTTTAATTTAAATAGAGAGGAGGTGAGTAAACTAAAAGATTTGACGATAAAATTAAGTATCACTTTAAACACCAAAAACCCGTATTATTTATAGGTTTCCTAAGTTTGTATTTTCTAAGTTTATAGTATTAATAAATACAAGAACAAAAAGAATAGAGTAAGGTTGTTATAGGTTCAGAGACTCGAGATCTCGTCAACAATGA
>Ga0105354_1000744_pt1 | contig 20142 bp, 19 predicted proteins | sample GOMGulsemesocosm_FD_83658 | JGI IMG/M metagenome (GOLD analysis project Ga0105354, IMG submission 83658) | Methane-oxidizing microbial communities from mesocosms in the Gulf of Mexico - GOM9B Gulf of Mexico | ecosystem: Environmental > Aquatic > Marine > Cold seeps | place: USA: Gulf of America...
ATCATCGTCATCTTTTGAGTGAATATGATTCTTTTCATCATCATCATCGTCATCATCATCATCATCGTCATCATCATCATCATCATCATCGTCATCATCATCATGATCATCATCATCATCATCATGATCGTCATCATCATCATCATGATCGTCATCGTCATCATCATCATCATCATGATCATCATCATCATCATCATCATCATCATGATCGTCATCATCATCATGATAATCGTTATTAATTCTACCATTTCTAATTTCCCCTGGGTAAATTAGCAACCATTCATCTATAAAAACACTAGCCTTAATTGTAAAAGTTCTATTATTATCATCTGATATTTTACTGTAGTTTACACCAAAATTAAAGGAAGTGACATCATATTCTTTTGAGTATCCACCATTAAAGCCAATAGTAGTGTTGTTCTTTTTTAATTTTTCTGTATACCCAAGTGAAAAATGTTTTCTAGTATCAGAGGCAGCAATTGGGGTGGAGTTAATGCTATTACCGCTGGCTCCAGTACTATACTTATCAATATTAGCGGTTGAAGCTGAAGTATAGTGGTCTATACCCATGGTAATATTAATACTCGAATTTTTATTTAAGGGAGTGTTTATAATTACCAATGGGGCAGTATTATCTAATTTCTCTGTTCCTAATCCTCCCGTTACCGCTCCATTATTTCCGTTTTGTTCATAATAATCATATAGGATATTAATTTCTGTTGGACCTAATTTTTTATCGTCTTCTTGAGCTAAGTTTATTTGTATTGAACAACTGGTCAATATAAATAATAAGTAGTATTTTAATTGCATCCACATCCTCCTCCAGTTTTTCCTCCGTTAGCTCCTGATGCTCCTTCACGGTAGTTTTGAAAATTTATTTCGTATCCAGCACATGCGCTAGGTGATAATTCCATATCTGGATCATTTAAATACTGCTTTTGGTACGGTTTTACTGTACTACATGAGCAGATAACTATAATCACTAATAGTGAAATAGTTGGTTTTAAGTAATTTTTCATTTTAAGTAAAAGATTAAATTATTTAGTGTTTTTTGAATAGGTTGTGTTTAATGTTTTAGAATAGCTGATTCTATTATTATTATCAATCATTAAGCACTCCACATCCTTTAATTGATTGATTAGTTTTGTTCCTTTGTCTTTACCCATTACAAATACAGCTGTAGCTAACGCGTCGGCTAATTCAGCATTTTTGCAAAAAACAGTAACACTTTTTAGCTCATTTACAGGCCAACCTGTTTTAGGGTTTATAATATGTGTGTACTGAGTATTGTTTATGACAGCATATTTTTCGTAGTTGCCAGAAGTAACTACAGCAGTATTTGAAAGATCAAACCAAGCTATTGGATCTTTCGTTTTATTTGGGTTAGTTATTGCAATTTTCCATTGTTTAGTTATTGGATGCTCTCCCCAGCAAGCAATATCCCCAGAAGCATTTATTAAACCTCCAGTTACCCCAAGTTGTTGTAACTTTTGTTTCACTTTTTCAGCAGTAAAACCTTTACCTATGGCACCAAAACTAATTTTCATTCCTTGTTCTTTCAAAAAAACAGTTTGAAGGGTGTCATTTAGTATAATGTCATTATAATTTATTTTGGCAACAGAATTTTGAATACTCTCTTCTGAGGGGATTTTTTTTATAGGCTTGTCGAAATGCCATATTTTATCTATAGATGCAAATGAAATATCAAAATACCCGTTTGTTAATGTCGATATTCGTTTACTTCTTCTTATTAGCTGATACAAATCCTTTGAAACTTTTACTGGCTGTATACCTGCATTTGTATTTATTAGCGATGTTTGAGAGTTCTTTTTCCATGATGAAATATTATTTTCAATACGTAATACTTCATCAATAGCTTGCTTTAGAAAATAATTTCCTTCTTCTGGTGTTGAAGCCACCACTACAAACTCAAAATCTACCCCCATGAGAAGTACTTTTTCTTTATATATATATTGAGCATTTATTATTGAATAGCAATAAAAATATAGTAGTATAGTGAAAATTGATTTTAACATTATAAATTCTTCTTATTTTATAAGTTCAGCTGTATAACTCTCTACTGTTTGCCCCTTATAACCATTTATTGTTTTAAGGATTTCACCATTACTATTTAAAACCAGTAGGTAAGGAAAATAGCCATTGGGATTATATTGTTCAAACATCCTTTCTCTATAGCTAATTTCTTTCTTTGTGATATCTGATTGATTACGTTTTAAGTCAATATTCACGAAAGTGTACTTCTCTATTGTTTTTTGTTTAAAATGTGTACTGTTTAATACATTGGATTTTAGTTCAATGCATGGTTTACACCAATCAGATCCTGAAAATAGTAGGATAATTTCTTTATTGTTTTTTTTGGCTTCTAATATGCCTTCCTCAAGATTTTCTAACCAAGTGATTGTAGTTGTAGTTATTGAAAAAAAGATGCATATAGTGGTTATAATTGTTTTCATATTTTTTTAAATTTTTTGCAAATATATAAACTTATTTAGATTTAATTAAAATAAGAACGTATGTTTGCAAAAAAAATGAAAAATGAAAAAGTCAATACTAATTTTAAGTTTATTTTTAGCGAAAATTGTTATAGCCCAAACATTGATAAATGTAGGTGGAGCACCACTTTGTGGATCATCAGTCAATTCGAATGTTCCCGCGAACTATGATGGTTGGTCAGGAAAAAATAGTTGGTCAGCATTTATGTATAAAGCGTCAGATATCAATTATAGTACTGGAGGACTAATTACGGAAATTTCTTTTATTGTGGATTGTAAATCATCATCATGTTCATTTGATATTGCTGAAAATCAAAAGTTATATATGAAGTTAGTTTCAAATCAAAATTTCACAAATAGCACAATACCTAATATAACTTCAATGACAAAGGTTTTTGATGGAAACATTACATGGAAAAGAGGTTCTGGTTCACCTTACGAATGGACATCAATAGCATTAGATAATACTTTTGAGTATGATGGGGTTTCGAGTATCTTATTTTATTTTGAAAATGAGAACAATACCCCATTAGGTGGTTTTTTTGGTTGTGGGAGTTCACCAGGGTACTTGGTTAATAATCTAGGGAACAACATGAGTCTGTATTCTGTTTATGGAACTACTAAACCTTTAAGTGGAACACTTGGCAACCAGGTTCCTTTAATGCAAATTACTTTTAATAGCGCCCTAACAGTCTCTGAGCAAAGTTCAGTAAAAAATGATATTATTAGTTTTACAAAATCAAAGGTCTTAACTATAAAATATTCAGGTGTAAATATTGGTGTAATTCAGGTCTCTCTGTATGATGTATATGGTAAGTATATAAGTTCATTTAAATCCTCCAGTAATACATTAGTTGAAAACTTAAGTTTTTTACGATCAGGAGTGTATGTTGTAAAAATTGAAATTGGTAACAAAATGATTGTCAAAAAAATAATTATTTAAAATAAAACTAAGAGAAAACAAGTTGAGTTTATGTAAATTTATTCTATGGCTTAATACAGTGTAAACAAAGAAACATATCAGTTATGATATGTTTCTTTGTTTACAGTATAGTTACGTAAAAAAACTAATGACTTTATGTGCTATTCTAGCTCTTCTAAATCATCAATGGCTTCTTGATTAGATTTTTCTTGACGATGTTCAAACTTTATGTCTTCTGCTATTTTATCAGAAGTTAACAAAGCTCTTCCAGAGGATATTAAGGCTCCTAACACTGCTAGCCCAATAATTAATTTTGGAAAAGTGGTATTTCCACCCTCTTTTTTATATATTTTATACAGTATAACTCCACAGAGTACAGTTATTATTGCTGGAAACATAGTTAAGTTTCCAATGGGGAAAATCGTAAAAGCTATTGTGATGATAATTCCTAAAATAGCGATGATTGATGTTAATAATTTCATATGTTTATTTTTTTAGTAGTCACACAGAACTGGCAATTAATAATTTTCTTGTAAAAAATAATAATAAGCTTGTTTTAATGTTTTAAATTATTGGCTTTTGTTAATTTTAATTGTCCATTTCCTACAGGAATATTGAACTTTATTAATACAGGTACTTTGTTTTTATCAGCTGTGATATAAATAATATTGTTCGCCTTTCCTTTTAAGAGTTTATCTTTCTTTAAGGATACTCCAATTTTATAACATTTTTTATCACCAAAAATTGTAGCAATTGTTTCAGTTCCCATAAATGTTAAGGCAGCAGATTTTGTTTTTCTATCAAAAACGATATTAAAATCTTTTTGATCCCCTGAATTTGCTTTACTGATAGGTAAATTTCTTATATAATAAATGGTTGATACAATATCTCTAGTATTTTGAGGGATTGTAAAGTTGGCTTTTATTTCGCCTGACCTTCCTCTAACATAGGTTGATTGAATGCTATTGCCTTTATAAATATACTTTTCCTTTCTTATAGTACCATTTTCATTATTGTCTCTTTTATATAAGTAAGGTTTTATAGAGTAAGGGCTTACATAGGCTTCATATAAATCTCTTATTTTAAAAAAATCATCCCATTTTTTATAAGTATTAGCAGTGCATTTTAAATGTAGATAACTATTCTTACTAGTTTTTACGGTAGCAACTTGCATATTTACTTCAGCAAAAGTAGTTAGTACGCCAGACATGTTGTATGAGGCCTGGTAACTTAAATGTTCACCAGATTTAAATGATTTAGAGCTTAATTCTTGCGAAAAATTGTATTGACAAATAAGTAATAATACCAGTAAGAAAGTCTTTTTTAATAATTTAATTTTCATAAGTATCGTAATTATGTATGCGAAAATAACGCATTTTAAGAGTAATTATTATAATAAAAACTTAAATTATAATAATGTTATTAGTGAAGTTAATACTAAAAGGTCTATTGTTTTAATAAGGTTATAGCGTTAATTTTATAGAGCTCTTTAGTATAAATTGACCGAAAATTAAAGATATAAAGGCTATTGCTTGTACTAGTTTAGCAATAGCCTTTTTTTATGACTGAATTTTTTGTATTAATTTAACTTCTTAGTAAGATATAATTAAAATAGGTCGTATTAATTTTTTATAATCCTTTTTACAGCAGTGGTATTATTACTAGACACTTTTATTATATACATGCCATTTGTTAAGTTGGATATGTCAATTTTATCTACTTCAGTAGTTGTAGTAAGAACTTCTCTACCTAAAACAGAGTAAATTTTTATGCTATCAATAGGGTGTTTACTTGTAATATTTAAGACCCCATTAGTTGGATTAGGGTAAACATTAAAAGTAAGGTCATTAAGCTCATTAATAGATAAAGCGTTAAATGTTAATGATTTTGTAATTTCATTCCAGCTTTTAATATCATTTTCAATATATAATTTTACATCGTAATTTCCAGAACTAGCATATATATGTGTTGGATTTTGTAAGGTACTAGTGTTTCCATCGCCAAAATCCCATAACCATGACAATGCTCCAGTACTTGAGTCAGTAAAATCAATAGATAATCCATTTGAAATTTCTGTAAAGTTGACAGAAGGTTTATGTTGATTCCATAAAAAATTTACAGACTTATCAAAGATAATATTCCAATGTGAATTTGGTACTGTTGCCCAATCACCATTGCTTGTTCCGTAAAACTCATGCCCTTCATTAGTAACAAAATATGTATCTTTATTTGTAAATCCTAGGGCATCAAATTTATCGTTTATAGGTTTGCTTCCGTAAACTGTTGGTAGTAATGGGTATCCAAATGGTGATCCTGAATCATAAGGAACGGTAGCATCTGTTGTTCCGTGTGCGATAAAAGCTGGTGTACTCTCTAAAGAAGTTATTAAATCAGTACTTTGTATTGCCCCCCAAAGTGATATAATTGCATCTGGTTTGCCATTATGTCCTAGATTGGCTCCAATGTCATATGGACCTAAGTCTGGGGCAGAATACGGTATAATACCACTCCAATAATTTACTGCACCTGCATCACTTGGTTTTTCAGACGGTTCATCCATATAAGCAGCATGTAAGGCTACAAAACCACCTGCACTACTACCTCCCATATATATTTTACTATCGTCTATACCATAGGTTGCTGCGTTTGCTCTTAAAAACCTTATTGCGGCTCTACCATCTTGTAAACCTCTGTATACAGCTCTAGTGCCATGTAGCGCTACGGACTGATCAGCAAGAAAAAATGTTTTTCTGTAGTCAATGGTTGCGGTTACGTATCCTTTTTTAGCAAAATCTTGACAAAACTTAACCATATCCTCGTGATTTCTATGTCCATTTATAAAAGCACCAGAATGTACGAAAACAATAGCTGGTCTATTTGTTTCAGTATCTCCATCAGGATAATAGATATCCATGATTAAGTCTCCATCTGTTGTACTTGCTTCGTTAAAATTGAACAGCGTATTTATAAATGGGGCATTTCCATATACTATATTTTCAACTTTTTGTGTGTTCGAAAATAATGTTTCGGTATACCTATAATCTTGTGAAAATACTATTACTGAAAATAGTAATAAAATAAGTGCTAGTTTTCTCCCATTAGTCATATATTCAATTAATTAGTTAATGATTGTATTAATCCGGTAATTATAATCATTATTCCTACTAATATACTGTGCGTGAATAATAAATTAGTTCAATGGTTGTTTTATATCGATAAAATGTATTTTAATTTATAAGTGATTATATATTTTAGAAATAACTATTAGTGTTTTACATTAATTAGCAATTAAGCTTGTGTTGAGTTTTTAATGATTATTAAGGTAGATAAGAGATGTAGTAAAAAGGTATTCTACTTGATTATCCTAATTACTAGCAATATCAAAATATGACCTGTATATTTGTAATCAAGAAAATGATACGCAAATTTATAGAATGCTATAGCTCTTAGTTTCTTTTATTAAAAATGGAGTCTAGTTAAAAACAATTTTATTGAGCTTGCCATTTTAATCTCTCAAAACTCTTTTCTATAGATTGTATTTTACTTGTCCAATTGAAGTTTATCTATATGCTTGAATATTCTATAACTGAAAAAAATAGCATTATATTAAATATCATATTTTTATCATATTTAATATAGGTTGAATTCTATGATCAATTTGTATTCGATCCTTTAGAAAATATTAAAAAAGAATGTGATCAAAAATATGGATGGTAGGGTTAATGTGTTAATATTGTGGGAATTATAGTCTTTAAAATTCGTTAAAAGAATATATGAATTTGTTGCATGTTGTTTATGTATGATCAACTGTTGTGAGGTTTATATTTTGTATATTAATAAAAAAGTCACTTACATTGTAATAAAAGGTAAGTGACTTGCTATATAGTATTTAGTTGAAACTATAGGAGTTAATTAATTTTTTTACTTAATGATTTTGTTAAGGCATCTTTATGTACGGTAACTGATATTGCTTTAAGACGTATAAAAGCTGTACTTATATAAACATATCCTCCGAATTTAATTCTTTTTCCTTCACTTCCCCATGAGTTTTTAGTTTTAAAATAGATAGTTCCATTCTGATCTTTAGCCATACCAGTAATATGCATTAAATGATCATCGGTTGTATTATAATTTTCAAATTCCTGTTGTCTGTATGCTTGTGTAATTACTTTTTCTTTTTTGATCCCTAATAATGCTTCTGCAGCCTTATCATTATTTTCAGGTACTACGGCAATTCCATTTTTTGCAGAAAAAGTTTTTTCAGAAACATCAATGTCTAGCTCAATAGAGTATCCATTTTTTAATGCGTTTACCATTGTTTGTTCAAATTCATTTAATGGTATATTGTACATGGATCCATTAGAAAAATTGTCTGGGATATTTAATACAAATCTATTGTAAAATGGTTGATGTGTAAATGACGTTAGTGTAACATAATCAGTGGGCTGTATGTTTAACATTTTTTGAAAAGATTTTGGGGTATAATTTACTCCTTCATATATAAATGATTTGGTGTTTTTACCCAAATAGATGTCTAAAATTGCTTCAACAGAAGTTTTCCAACGGGGACTTAATTTTCTTGCTGGATTATCAATATAAGCATTAAGCATAGCCTTTAATACTGCAATCATTTCTGCGTGGTTATGTTTTGCATCACCACTAGCTAAACCTGTAAAGGTAGTTTCAGGTACTAATCCATAATTTTCAACTGAATTTAATACATCATGAGCTAAGCCACCTTCACTAAATTGAGCTTTCCCTTGTCGCATAACATAGTTCCATGCTTTTTTTGGGTAGGTGTTTCGTACGGTATACATTTCAGATAAATCAATATCTTTATTGTTAATTCGCTTAATTTCACTTTCTAAAAAAGAAGAAGTAGAAAAACTCCAACAAGTACCTGTGTTTCCTTGACTTTTTACTGAAGAACAGTCTATATCTACAATAGGAGTAAATTGGTATTCTTGAGAAAAACCAATAAATGAGCTTAATAAAACTGTAGCGTTAATAATTAATTTGTGCATAATGTATATTTAGTTGATTCTGAATTTAAATTCGTTTATTTTTACGCAAAATATAAAATTATGAGCAAAATTAATTGGAAAGTAGTTAAAGAATATACAGATATTACTTACAAAAAGTGTAATGGGGTTGCTCGTATCGCTTTTAATCGTCCTGAAGTGCGTAATGCATTTAGGCCCCAAACAACAAGTGAAATTATTGATGCATTGCATGATGCTACTATAGATACTAGTATCGGAGTAGTTTTAATTTCAGCAGAAGGCCCATCACCAAAGGATGGAGTATATTCATTTTGCAGTGGAGGAGATCAAAAAGCACGTGGGCATCAAGGATATGTAGGAGATGATGGGTATCATCGTTTAAATATATTAGAAGCACAACGTTTAATTAGGTTTATGCCTAAAGCAGTAATTGCTGTAGTTCCTGGTTGGGCTGTTGGTGGAGGACATAGTTTGCATGTAGTATGTGATTTAACCTTAGCTAGTAAAGAACATGCTATTTTTAAACAAACTGACGCTGATGTAACTAGTTTTGATGGGGGCTATGGTTCAGCTTACCTAGCTAAAATGGTAGGGCAGAAAAAAGCACGAGAGATTTTCTTTTTAGGACGTAATTACTCTGCTCAAGAAGCTTTTGAGATGGGAATGGTGAATGCAGTAATACCTCACGATGAGTTAGAAGTAACTGCATATGAATGGGCGCAAGAAATTTTAGAAAAATCGCCAATGTCTATAAAAATGCTAAAATATGCAATGAACCTTACTGACGATGGTATGGTTGGACAGCAAGTGTTTGCAGGAGAAGCAACTCGTTTGGCATATATGACAGATGAAGCAAAAGAAGGGCGAAATGCCTTTTTAGAAAAGCGTAAACCAAATTTTGATAAGAAATGGATCCCTAATTAGGCTTATGTCCAATTGTAGAATTGGTATATTTATCAGCTTAAATATTAAAGCATATTATTTAGTTATTATACATTTATATATTGAAGAATGATTATTAAACTGGATCATAAAAAAAATAGTGTAGCGACAGTAATTCATTCGGTGTTTCAAGTGTCTTATGCTATTGAAGCAGAAATTCTAAAAGCAGTTGATTTTCCTCCTTTAAAAAGAACTATAGCAAACTTTTTAGAGTGTGATACTGACTTTTTTGGTTATATGATGAATGATCATGTGGCTGCAGTAATTGAGGTAAATACAAATGAATTGGCAGTTCATGTACAAAGTTTGGTGGTTGATCCTAAGTATTTTAGACGAGGGATAGGGGGTAAGTTAGTACAGTATGTGTTGGACAAGTATGAAAACAGAGTTATTACTGTTGAAACAGGGTTAGAAAATACACCAGCTATAAAACTTTATGAAAGCTTAGGATTCAAAGAGATAAATCAGTGGGATACCGATCATGGAGTACGAAAAGTTCGATTTGAAATAATACAACATTAATGGCTACAATAAAACATTACATACAAGCAGCACGTTTACGAACCTTACCGTTATCGGTTTCTGGGATTATTGTGGGATGTGGATTGGCTGGTTTTCCAGCTAAATTTGAACACCCAGATGTTGCTGGATTTTCTTGTTTAGAGTGTTTTCATGGGTATGATTATACAATATTTTGGTTAGCAGTTCTAACAACCATAGGGTTTCAGGTACTTTCTAACTTCGCAAATGATTATGGTGATGGAATCAAAGGTACTGACGATGACAGAGTAGGAGAAAAACGTTTAATTGCTGCAGGGCTAATAACACCAAAGCAAATGAAAAGCGCAATGATTATAACAGCAGTAATTACATTATTGTTAGCTATAAAATTAATTTATGTCGCCTTTGGTAAAGAAAACTTTAGTAAATCATTGGTGTTTTTTTGTTTAGGGATTATAAGTATAGTTGCAGCTATAAAGTATACAGTAGGAAAATCGGCCTATGGATATTCTGGGCTTGGAGATGTTTTTGTTTTTTTGTTTTTTGGGTTACTAAGTGTTTTAGGAAGTTATTATTTGTATTCACATGAATTAGCTAATTTTAAAATATTATTACCGGCAGCAGCATTTGGAATGTTAAGTACTGCTGTATTGAATTTGAACAATATGCGGGATCAAATTCAAGACAAAAAAGCAGGAAAATATACTTTAATAGTAAAAATAGGCCCAAAAAAAGCAAAGGTTTACCACTATAACCTAATTCTGGGAGCATTATTGTTTCTTATAGTATATAGGCTTCTAGAAGAAAATTCATATGCAAATTGGTTGTTTTTACTCGCTTTTATACCGTTGTTTTTTAATTTAAAAGTAGTTGCAAAAAATACTGTGTTTAGTGAATTGGATAAAGAACTTAAAAAAGTTGCATTAGCAACCTTCTTTTGTGCTATACTTTTTGTTTTAGGAAGCTTTTTGTAATTCAAATGAAAAAGCTTTTGAAAGTAAAAAAAAAATGGATGAAATTCATATAAATATTGCAGAAAATATATTTTAATACAAATATAATAATGTTAGCATAAATTAAAGAAGATGGTATAGTGTAATGTGCTGTTTTACAACACATTTGAATTGTTTTGCAACAAAAAAACAATTATTCGCAACATTATATTGTGTAAAATTTTGTATATTTAAACACTAGTTTGACTAATTTTTCTAAAAAAGCATTTGCATGAGTAAATCCATAAATATATTAATCGTTGAAGATAATGTTCTAATAGCTGATGACATGCAAATGATATTGGAGGATATGGGGTATACTGTTGCTGCAAATGTTACTTCTTATGAAAAAGCTGTAGAAGCTTTAGATAAATATACAATAGATTTAGCCTTATTAGATATTCAATTAGCTACTCAAAAATCAGGGATTGATGTTGGAGAATACATTAGGGCTAATTTTGATATTCCTTTTGTTTTTGTAACATCAAATTCGGACAAGGAAACTGTAAATCAGGCTAAAGAGGTAAAACCAAATGGGTATTTGGTAAAACCTTTTGAAGAAAAAGATTTGTTTACAACGATTGAAATAACAATGTCTAATTTTCAAGAGTCAGCACCTGAAGCAACCTCTTCAAAAAAAATATTAAAAAAGTCTATCTTTGTAAAAGACAGTCACCTATACAGAAAAATTATATTTAAAGATATCCTTTATATCAAATCGGATAATGTATATATTGAAATTTATACAACTGGGAAAACATATGTTGTTCGATCTACACTAAAGGATTTTCTTACAAAATTACCTAAGAGTGATTTCCATAGAACAAGTAAGTCATACATCATAAATGTAAAACATGTTCAAGCATTAAATTCAAGAGATATTATCATTAATGATAAAATGATTCCTGTTTCAAAAGAGTATAAGCCAATTATTCAAGAAATATTAGGCTTGTAAGACCACATCTTTTAGTTAATTCACGATAAATCAGTATCATTTTACAACATTTCGTGTGGTTGTATGCTTAAATGTATTAAATTGTTAATACCCCAAACTAATTTTTTACGTATTAAAAATATGTTATATATAGGGGTTTTTTTTATGAATAATCTTCAGCAATATTTAATTGCTAAAAAGTTGTATGTAGAATCTTCATTTTTTATATACTTAACTATTCTAATAATTACAGTTTTAGTATTTAGATTAATATTACTTAACAGGCAAATTTTATTTTTAAAAAAACAAACTCATCACAGGATAAAAAATAATATGCAATTAGTTTCAAGTTTGATTAACTTACAAATTAAATATGCATTTCATAAAGATGTAGTTTCAGAGCTAAAGGATAGTAAAAGCAGATTTTCTGCATTAGGAGTTTTAAATAAAATTATATGTAGTTCAGATGAGGTTTATCAAAAAATAAATATTAATACTTTGGTAAATTTATTAGTACAAAATATAGTTAAACAAAATAGTGCGAGATATGAAAACTTAGACTCGTTATTTATGATAGAAACTGATGTGTTTGAAGTTGATGTTAAAAAAGCCATGCCGTTAGGTTTGATAATTAATGAATTATTGTTGTTTAGTGTGAAACACGAACTATACCATCCAGACAAAAAAATAGGTATTTCAGTTAATTATTATTCAGAAAAAAATGAATGTAAATTTAAATTTATAAACAATTCTGCTCCTGTTGATTGGAATGATAAATTTGATAATACATTGAGTGAAAAAATTATTGTTAGACTAACAAATCAATTAGAATCTGAAATAAAAATTGAATCTAATAAAAAAATGGAATTTTCTTTTTCATTTTAAATAAATACTTATCCTAGATAATTTAAAAAATAATATTGAGATAATAACCTGTTTTGTATTTGTCTTTAGTACTAATGAATAAAAAACAGTAATTGAAATGAGGTAACATTAAAGTTGTGATCTAAGAATGAAAAGTGTTGTTATTATTTCTTGTCTTTTTTAATGAAAAATGATAAAACATATTTTTAGTACAGTTTTTATTACTATAAAGCAATGTACTTTAAAGTTGTATTTTTTTTAATATTATATCTATCGTTATTTTTTGAGGGATACTCTTTACAGGAATACTACATTTCCTTATATTGCTTAATTAATTAAGATACGAGATAAATAATGCAAATTACATATTTTGGCCATGGCTGTATTTCTGTAGAAATAGAACATAAAACATATTTAATAGATCCTTTTATTACAGGAAATCCGTTAGCTGCACATATTGATATAAATTTATTAAAAGCAGATTATATTTTAATAACACATGCGCATCAAGATCATATATTGGATGTAGAGGTTATTGCAAAACGTACTGGAGCTAAAATTATTTCTAATTATGAAATAGTAATGCATTATATAGGAAAGGAATTTGATGGTCACCCATTAAATCATGGAGGAGCTTATGTGTTTGATGAAGTAAGTATTAAATATGTAAATGCTATTCATACTTCTTCTTTTCCTGATGGAACCTATGGGGGACAGCCAGGTGGTTTTGTTATTACTCATGATAACAAATCAATATATGTGGCAGGTGATACCGCTGTTACTTTTGATATGAAGCTGATTCCTATGCAAACAAAATTAGATTTAGCAATACTTCCAATAGGAGATAATTTTACTATGGGGATTGATGATGCAATTATAGCGGCTAATTTTATTGAATGTAATAAGATTTTAGGGTGTCATTACGATACTTTTCCTCCAATAAAGATTGATAAAAATGAGGCAGTAGTAAAATTTAAAGCAAGTAATAAAGAATTACTATTACTAGATATAGGCAAATCAATTAAGCTTTAAAAATTAAATATTCTGAAACTTCTTATGACTGAAAGAATAAGAGAAGTAGTATTATGCAATAAATAAATGATTAAAATAATTGAAGGCTACTTATAAAAAACACATTCTAGAATTTAAACGTCCAAGTGGAACATCCCGAGGTGTTTTAAAAACAAAAGAAACTTGGTTTATTATTCTTGAAAATCAAAACAAAATTGGAGTTGGAGAATGTGGGATATTACGAACACTTTCTATAGATGATGTTCCTGAATACGAAGAAAAGTTGCGATGGACTTGTAAAAACATTCATCTAGGATTAACTTTTTTATTAGAAGAATTATTAGCATTTCCCTCAATACAGTTTGGTTTAGAACAAGCCTTTTTATCTTTAGAAAGTAATGATCCATTTGAATTATTCCCTTCAGAATTTACAAGAGGAAAAAATGAGATCCCTATTAATGGTTTAGTCTGGATGGGAGATGAACGTTTTATGAAAATGCAAATCGAAGAGAAACTACATCAGGGATTTTCTTGTATAAAAATGAAAATTGGTGCGATAGATTTCGAAACAGAATTAAAACTACTAAAATCAGTTAGAAAGGAATACTCAAAATCAGATATAGAACTTCGTGTAGATGCTAATGGTGCTTTTTTGCCTAAAACAGCATTAGAGAAACTTAAAATGCTGTCTGAGTTAGAGTTGCATTCCATTGAACAACCCATAAAGCCAAACCAAATTAATGAAATGTCACGTCTGTGTGAGCAATCTCCTTTAGCCATAGCTTTAGATGAGGAATTAATTGGTGTTTTTGATGTAACAAAAAAGCAAAAAATTATACAAACAATACAGCCTCAATATATTATTTTAAAACCGAGTTTAATAGGCGGTTTTAAAGGTAGTCAAGAGTGGATTTCTATTGCAAAGGACAATAACGTTGATTATTGGGTTACCAGTGCTTTAGAAAGTAATGTAGGGTTAAATGCGATAAGTCAATGGACGTATACTTTAAACTCTGATATGCCACAAGGGTTAGGAACAGGAGGATTGTATACTAATAATATTGATAGTCCGTTAGAGGTAAGAAATGGACAATTGTATTATAATAATAAATTGAATTGGAATTTTAAAATATAAAATTATGTATATAGCACAAGCGTATAAAGGATTGCATGAAGGTTGGAAATATGCCATTGGTTTTATAGTTGTTTTTTTAGTAGCAGCACAAATTATAGGAGCAATCCCTTTGATGGGAGCTGTGATGTATAAGACGATACAAACAGGTGAAATGATGGACATGAGTGATATGTCAGCTATTTATACCTTGTTTGATTCAAACACGATGTTATTTTTGATGTTGATTCCATTTGTAGTAGGTGGAATAGCACTGTTTTTATGGACGAAGTATTTACATAAGTTAGATTTTACATCATTAACAACGTCACGTAAAAAAATTGATTGGAAACGAGTAGGCTTTGCTTTCTCGCTCTGGGCATTAGTTACTGTTATAATTACTGTTGTTGATTATCAGTTTTCACCTGAAAATTATGAATGGAATTTTGATTTGAATAAATTTTTGATTTTAGCTGTAATAGGTATTGTATTAATACCACTACAAACTAGTTTTGAAGAATATTTGTTTAGAGGGTATTTAATGCAAGGGATTGGGGTTGTTGCTAAAAATAGATGGATGCCTTTAGTGGTAACATCTCTTATTTTCGGATTGATGCATATTGCAAACCCTGAAGTAGAGAAAATAGGGTACATTATTATGGTGTACTATATTGGTACAGGGTTCTTTTTAGGGATAATTACTTTAATGGATGAAGGAATGGAATTAGCATTAGGATTTCATGCTGCAAACAATTTGGTAACTGCTTTATTAGTAACCGCTAATTGGACTGCTTTTCAGACAAATTCAATCTTAAAGGATATGTCGGAGCCAACAGCTGGAGTTGATATTTTAATCCCGGTATTAGTAATATTCCCGATACTATTATTTATTTTTTCTAAAAAATATAAGTGGAATAATTGGAAAGAAAAACTTACTGGAAGAGTTAGTGATCCAAATGAATTAAATGTTATCTCTAAATAGAATAAAAGTAATTGCTGCTGATTAATATAGAAGTATGTTTCATTCATTATTTAAAATAAATTCTCATCCTTTCACAGAAACTTCACTTACTGAATGTGTTAAAAGGTTTCTTGTTTCAGATGAATTATACCTGCATGATATTGGTAAGTTTTTAAATGACTGGTTAGATGATACAGAGTGTATCACTGTTCATACTTCTGGATCAACAGGAAAACCCAAACAAATAAAGTTATTAAAAGTGCACATGATAAATAGTGCGTTAGCAACAGGGGAATATTTTAGCTGTAAAACAAACACTAAAGCTTTGTTGTGCTTATCTGCGAATTATATAGCTGGTAAAATGATGCTAGTACGTGCTATGGTTTTAGGCTGGGATATTCATATGGTATCCCCAATATCTAATCCACTAGAAAATCTTACGACATCCTATGATTTTTGTGCAATGGTGCCTATGCAAGTAGAAGCATCATTAACCAATTTGCATAAAGTAAAAAAGTTAATTATTGGGGGAGCTCCAATTCCATCAACGCTATATAAAGAGTTACAAAAAGTTACTACAAACTGTTACGCAACTTATGGAATGACAGAAACCATTACCCATATTGCGATTAAAAAGCTAAATAATTTTTCTACTGCCATTTCTACTGAGAGTGATAAATCTTATTTTCATATTCTACCAAACGTATCTATTTCTCAAGACGCCAGAGATTGTTTGGTTATTAATGCTCCAAAAGTTTCTGAAGAAACAATAGTAACAAACGATATTGTAAAACTTACTTCCAGTTCAAGTTTTGAGTGGTTAGGACGTTATGACAATGTAATTAATAGTGGAGGTGTAAAGATCTTTCCAGAGCAAATAGAAGAAAAGCTTTCTAAATTTATTAAAAAACGTTTTTTTGTAGCAGGAATTCCTGATGAGAGATTAGGGAAAAAGTTAATTCTGGTAATAGAATCTGATATCAGATTATGTATATCGAAGTTTGATTATGAAAAATGTAAGCTTACTAAGTTTGAAATTCCGAAGCAAGTTTTTGAACTACCTAAATTTATAGAAACAGCCTCTGGGAAAGTTCAAAGAAAACAAATTCTTAAACAACTCTTTTAATATGATCCAATTTTATTATTTTCATGTTTATATTATAATTTAAAATATACCGATAGGTATATTTTTGTGCATTTCTATTGAATGAAAACTAAATCAGTACATACAAAAGAGTTTATACTGAGTAAAGTATCATCTATTTTTAATTAAAAAGGATATCAAGCTACTAGTTTGTCCGACTTAACTGAGGTGACCAAATTAACGAAAGGAGCTATCTAAGGTAATTTTGAGAGCAAGGAAGATTTAGCAATTAAAGCTTTCTTATATAATGTAAAGAGAGTACTATCGGCATTAAACGTACTATTGCTTAATAAAGATAATGCAATTGATAAATTATTTACATTGACTAATTTTTTCGTGAATATTATGATTTTTCAAGTGAACACGATGCTTGTCCTATATTAAATGTAGTAACTGACACTAATAATTTGAATCCTATACTTTTTTAGGTTGTAAAAGATGTTTCTTTAAAATTGAAAGTCAATTTAATAGAGTTGACTCAAAACGGAATTAAAAGCCATAATGTTGTCGAATTTTGTGCATATGGATATGAAAACAAAATGTTCCATTCAACATGCGAACAAATATTTAGAATTATTTGAAAACGTTAGGGGGCCAGTTATGGGGCGAACTTTTGAAGAAAGGATAATGGCTATAAAAAACAATAAATAATTTTTCAAAGACAGAAAAAATAAAAAAGGAATATGATTATATGTTTCCTTCTTTTAGTTAAAATTAACTACCTAATTCATAATGCTGTTTCCCTCAATAATAATAATAGTTCCCTCATTTATAGTTTCACTAATAGTCTATTTAAAAGATATTTGAGTAAACAATTAAATAGGATCATTATGAAATCATTACCAATTTTAATATTACTCTTTGTAACATTATGTAGTATTGCTCAAGAAAAAACAATAACAGGAACTGTAGTTGATGAAAGAAACATGCCATTACCTGGAGCAAATGTAGTGATTAAAGGTACAACAACTGGGGGTGCAACTAACTTTGAAGGAAAATACTCTATCAGGGCAAATAATGGAGATGTATTAATATTTTCTTATGTAGGTTATGTAGATCAATTTGTAACAATTGGTGCCTCTAATTCAATTAATATCTCTTTATTGCCTGATAGCACTTTAGATGCTGTTGTTGTAACTGCTTTCAGTATTAAAAAATCTGAGAAAGCAATTGGCTACGCCGTTACAAATGTAAAAGGGGATGATTTAGCTCAAGATAAAGAAGCTAACCTTGTAAATGCTTTAGCTGGTAAAGTTGCTGGTGTAGAAGTAACTAACAGTTCAGGTGTTGCTGGAGCTTCGTCTAGAATTGTTTTACGTGGAGCATCAAGTATTACAGCTACGCAAAGATTTAATAATAAACGAATAAGCCAATCAAGTAAAACTCATGAAAAACTTTCAAATTCTAGCAGAATAAAGGTTAAAAATACCGTAAATAAGAGTACAGGTATTAATAGGTCCTTAGTAAGAGAAAATAAAATATTGATTGTTCTTGATGATGTTATTGCGAGTGAAGCAATGTTAAAAAATATTAACCCGAACAGTATAAAAGGACTTAATGTTTTAAAAGGAGTGAGAGGAGCAGCACTATATGGTTCAAAAGGAACTAACGGAGTTATTGTTGTAAGTACAAAACATAACTCTAAGAAACTTAAAAAAGACTTAGATTCTTTATTAAATAATTATAAAAACATAGTTGCAGCTAATGAATCTTATGAAGAGATTCAAGAAAATAATTTTGAAAGAACTTACTTAACCCCTTTATCAACTTTTTCCATTGATGTGGATAAAGCGTCTTATTCAAATGTCCGTAGAATGATAAATAATGGCCAAAAAGTAAATCCTAATGCTGTTAAGATAGAAGAGTTTATCAATTATTTTGAGTACAATTATCCACAACCAGATAGTAGGCATCCTTTTTCAATTACTACAGAGGTTAATCCTACACCTTGGAACAAACAAACTAAATTGGTACGCATTGGTTTGCAAGGTAAAACTATAGCTCAAGATGATTTGCCAGCGAGTAATCTAGTGTTTTTAATAGATGTTTCTGGGTCTATGGGAAGGGCAAACAAATTAGGCTTGTTAAAAAAAGCGTTTAAGTTTTTAATAAATCAGTTAAGAGAAAAAGATACTGTTTCTATAGTTGTATACGCTGGAGCTGCAGGGGTAGTTTTAGCCCCCACTTCCGGTGCGAATAAACAAAAAATTATGGAAGCATTAAATAAACTAACATCAGGTGGTTCAACAGCGGGGGGACAAGGTATTGAATTGGCGTATAAAATTGCGCAAGAAAATTTTATTAAAAAAGGAAATAATAGGATAATATTAGCAACTGATGGTGATTTTAATGTAGGAACATCTAGTGATAAAGAAATGGAAAAATTGATTGAACAAAAACGTAAGTCAGGAGTGTTTTTAACATGTTTAGGGTTTGGTTATGGAAACTATAAGGATTCAAAACTAGAAATTTTGGCCGATAAAGGAAACGGAAATCATGGTTATATAGACAATATGCAGGAAGCTCAAAAAATGTTTGGAAAAGAATTTGGAGGAACAGTATATACAATTGCTAAAGATGTTAAAATTCAAGTTGAATTTAATCCAGCTATAGTGGAAGCATATAGACTTATTGGTTATGAAAATAGGTTGTTAAATGATGAAGATTTTATTGATGACACTAAAGATGCTGGAGAACTAGGTAGCGGACATAGCGTAACGGCGCTTTATGAAATAATTTTAAAAGGGACAGATAGTGATTATCTAAATATAACTCCTAAATTAAAGTATACTAAAACGGTTTCCTCCAATTCGTTTTCAAAAGAATTATTAACAGTTAAGTTTCGATATAAAAAACCTAATGGTAAAAAAAGTATTGAAATCATACAAACGGCAGGTAATAAACATAAGATTCATGACCTAACAGATTTTAATTTTTCATCTGCAGTGGCTTTGTTTGGTATGCAATTAAGAAACTCTAAATATACTTGTAAGACAGATTATACCAATGTTATCGCGTTAGCAGAAAAAGGAAGCGGATTAGATAAAGATGGATACAGAGCAGAATTTATAAGATTAGTAAAAACATTTCTATAAATTAAGTTAATTTTTTGGGTTGAAATGGTAGATTATATTTGGTAATGTATCTTTAAAAAGGAACACAAATTGTGTTCCTTTTGTTATATTTGGGACATTCTAAAAGTTAAAAAAATGAAAGTAATAAAATTAGTAGTATTATTTATATG
>Ga0105354_1000746_pt1 | contig 20114 bp, 14 predicted proteins | sample GOMGulsemesocosm_FD_83658 | JGI IMG/M metagenome (GOLD analysis project Ga0105354, IMG submission 83658) | Methane-oxidizing microbial communities from mesocosms in the Gulf of Mexico - GOM9B Gulf of Mexico | ecosystem: Environmental > Aquatic > Marine > Cold seeps | place: USA: Gulf of America...
AAAACGTGAATCGGGGATGACGCACCAAGCCACGATAAGAGCACTGGCCTTTAAGTGGATCCGCATTATGTTTCGGTGCTGGATGAATCATTCAACCTATGATGAACCCAAATATTTATTTGCATTAGAGAAGCGTAATAAAAAGATGGTTTAGTTAAAAAAAGGTTGACGACCACCTCAGAGCGTATGGTTACTTTCTTTGTCGGTCCAAAGGAAGTAACTGGTGTGCCTGCGTCCAAGCTAAGAGTGAGAAAATATATAAAGCACATCATAAAGACCACTGAACCTAATTTATAGCAACACTTAACTACAACATAGCCAATATAATTGATATTCAATAGCTTTATAGAGCAGTACACTTGTCAAACAAGACAACAGCAAGCTCTTGCCCATACAGCCTAGCCTGCTGCTCGCTCGAGGTATTGCAACGACTGCATTTCAGTTAACCGGCTCAATGTTCGCCTAAATTCAAAACTTAATGCGCCGCCACTATAAAGTTGTGCAGGAGCGACTTGTGCGCCAAGGTAGAGCTTGATGTTTTGATCGTATAACTCATCGACTAAGCTAATAAACCGTCGCGCGGGATCATCTTGCCCAGCATAGCTTAGTTGTCGTTCGCCAGTTAGCGTTGCCTCAGCACCGTCTTCGGTACCACGCGCACGGATCCACGTCCGGCATTCGCCGCCCAATACTGGCACGTCACTAATAAGCACAGTGTCAAATTGTGCAGCCAACTCAATATAATCAAGTGCGCAGCGTGGTCCGTTGCAAATAGCATCAAAACTTAACCACACGACATTGATTCCTTGACGAACGACTTCAATATCACGGCCTAAAATATTGAGTGGTGATTGCTCTGATGTACCGTCACCATTAAGTTGATTAAATAACTTAGAAAACCGTGGTGCCATTGCATCAGGTAACAATTCAAAATACGTTTGATGATAGTCTAGATGCCGTAAACGGTGGTCGTCATCGCCATCAAGATGGTAGCTAGTGGTGTGTTGTAATAACAACGCAATAGTCGGTTCAAAACGTTGGCGTTGCAAGCCTCCTTGATACAGATCTGCAATCGCAATGTTTGACGTCGCCACCAACGTCACGCCACAGTCAAATAGCGCTTCAAACAATCGCCCTAAAATCATCGCATCACCAATGTCAGAGACAAAAAACTCATCAAAACACAAGACACGACATTGCTTAGCCAAACGTTTGGCAATACGAGTTAAGGGCTCACTGTGGCCTGATTCAAGGTTTAGTTCGCGATGCATGCGCGCCATAAAATGATGAAAGTGCAACCGAAGTTTTGGCTGTTCAGTAATGCTGTCGTAAAACAAATCCATTAAAAATGTTTTACCGCGTCCAACATCGCCCCACAAATATACGCCCTTTATTGGGGTTTGAGGTTGCAACGTTAGCCTGTCGGCCACATCTGCGAGTAACGAGACGGCACCAAGTTGCGCCGGATCTGGCACGAAGTTATCTTGAGTCAGCAGCTGCTGATAGCGGGAGGTCAGATTGGCAGGCATAAGGGTTTAGTAGCAGCTAAAATTAACGTAGTAATGGCGCTATTATAGCAATTGAGCGTTGCGACAAACAACCCGCTAACCAGAGTTAGCGGGCCAATTACAAACTATGCTGCCAAATTATACTTAAAAATTATGGTGCACTTACACCAGCCGAAATAAACGGGATTAGGCGTTTAATTAAATTTTCGATATCAACATCTTGATCAAAATCTGCTTTAGCGATATCTGACAGTGCATTACTAGACGCCATGGTAAATACCACGGTACCAAGGGTAAAGTGCAAACGCCAGAATACCTCAGCTTTAGATAAATGTGGGTTTGCTTGGCGCACAGCATTGTTGAATGAACTCATTATTTCACCGTAATGCGTGGTCATAAACCAGCGCAAATGGCCTTGGGTTTCAATATAACCGCGGCCCAATAGCTGTAAGAAAATGGTCGTGCCACGATGACGAAATGCATTAAGTTCTAACAACGGTTCCATCAGACAACTAAAAACAGCTGTTTGGTCATAGTTTTCACCATTGCCATTTAACGTGTCTATTGCGACCGTTAATTTAGGGGCAAAGACATCGAGGTACCGTGCCATCACAGCTTGGATCAGCTCTTTCTTTGACCCAAAATGGTAATTAACCGAGGCTAAATTAACCTCTGCCTCACTGGTGATTAAACGTAATGAAGTATCAGCGTAACCACGCTCAGCAAATAATTGTTCTGCTGCATTAAGAATTTTTGTTTTTGTGTCTATTTTTTGCACTCTAAATGAGCCTTTTATTAAACGATTGTTTTAAATATAACCTCTTGACAAAATCTGTCAAGCAATCTTACTTTTGAAGCGGGATTAATTAATAACTAACGATGAAAAACAGCGAGTTATTATTTAAATGGCAGTACTAAATATAAGCATTAAACCTCACGCTCAATGAGTTAGCATGAGAATTAAGACACTGTAAGCTGGTAACTGATAGCTTACACCTCGCGCCCTATCCTCCTGCTAAATGCTAATTACTGTCCCGTTTATTTTAGCCTGCTTATTTTTGACCCTTATTTTTTCGAGTCAGTATGCTGCGCTAACCAGCCAAAAACTTGCTCGTACCATAATGTTACATTAGCTGCGCGATTGAGCTGTTGCCCCTCATCTGGAAAAACCAACAGTTTAGCTTGGGTATTTTTTCTGCTTAGGGCATTAAAAGCGGCCTGACTTTGCACCACTGAAATTTGAGGATCTAATGCTCCGTGGCTCAATAACATGGGGCTAGTCCACGTACTTACAAAATTTGCTGGGTTAAAGTTCTGATAATTTTCGCTAACTTCGTTATATCCACCGCCAAATGCCCGCTCGATTTGCCACAGCTGATTGGTCAATTGATAATGCATTCGCAAATCAAATATCGCCCCATGACTCACTAAGCACTTAAACTGTTGCGGCCACTGACCAGCTACCCAATTAACCAAATAACCGCCATAACCACGACCAATTGCACAGGCGTTTTGTGAATCTAACCAAGGCTGCTGAGTAGTCGCCGCCAATAGCCCTTTTTGCAAGTCTTCTAACGGCTTGCCACCCCAGTCTGAGGTGCTTAAACCCGCAAATTGCTGACCATAACCTAGCACGCCATGAAAGTCGATCATCACGACACCATAACCTGCTCCAGCCCACAGTTGTGGTTGCCATTGGCGGCCAAAGCTATTTATTACTGAGTTGCTATTGACTATATTGGTTGGGATATTGGTTGAAACTGCCGTTGCAAACTCGTTGACAGAACCGGCATTGGTTGCGCCAAGGCGATTATCGCCACTATTGGGATCTTGATTTAGCAACAATACCATCGGATATAGTCCCTTGACGGTAATTGGTAGGTTTAAGCCAATATCCCTGAACCTGCTCATCATTCCAACCTTTGAATGAAAACTGCGAAAATTCAGCAAATTCACTATTTTCGACCAATGCTTGATTAACTTTGGTAATCGGCGTTAATTTACCACCTTGGCGACTTAATAAATAAAGTTCATCAGGATGGGCCAAATCATTATTGCTGATCACCAGCTGATCATAACTCACCCCGATAATTTCAGAGCTGCCGTTACCATATAGCTGTTTTAGGTCACCAAATTGTATGTTTACGACAAAAACGGCCCGTTGGCCCAAGTCATTGGCCGTGACATAAATATTGCGGCTGTCTGGTGCGAATTTAATACTAACTGGGGAACGGTCCCATAGTGGCGCGAGTTCTTTTGTTTTATTAGTGACTAAGTCAACCAGAACGATAGACTCGCGCCGAGTCGAGCCATTGAGATAACCTTGAGCTAAATAGGCCATAAAACGGCCATCAGTTGAAAAGATTGGTCGATAATCCTTGCCCTGATTTTTTGTCGTTAAGTTCTTGGCCCTATGGTCATTTGTGTTTGCAGTTGCAACATCACTAAGCGCCACTTGCCACAAATCATAATTGTCAGCGCTAGTGTCAGTAGCTTTAGCTGAATAAACAACAGATTTACCATCTTGGCTAAAGCTAATATCAGCTAATGCCAACAGGCGATGATGCTGCTCAGTACCAGTGCCAGCTAGCTTAACTAACGTGCTTAGTTTGTTGTCGTTTAACTGGGCGACAAATAAATCTTGGGTAACTTGCATGTGCTGGCTATTATCACGGATAACCACCGCTGTTGTTAAATGAGAAGTTTTAGCCTGTTTTCGGGCCATTTCTTGCTCAGCGGCAGGTAACAATAATGCCATTTTTTGATTATCAGGTGAAAGCTTAAAACCCAATACCGACACCGCAAAATCGGTTACTGGCAATGCTTCACCACCTGCTAGGTTTAGCCGCCAAACTTGCGCGAGCCCTTGGCGGTTAGCAATAAAGTAAATGCTGGTGCTGTCTGCTGACCACACAACATTGCGTTCAGTATTGGCATGCGAGGTCAATTGCAGCGGTTCATTGCTGACATTATTCAAATCTTTAAGGTATAAATTAGACCCTGTATTACTCCGGTTTAGACCGTACACTAACCAGTCGCCACTAGGCGATACCGCTGCGGAGTGAACATCAACAATTTTAGCTAAATCTGTCACAGCAAAAGGCTTTGCCACTAAAGGGATTACCGCAGTAAGGCATAACAGTGCTGTCGCTGCTAGCGCATGGCTTGATTTCATCTTATCTCGCTTTTGATTGATTAGACCCGGTTCGGAATACTTACCCAGAACTGAGGTTAACTACAATTGACTGTGTTAACAAAAAATCTAATAAAATAGTATTAATGAGGGATTGTACGAAATATTGCGGTAAAAGAGTAGAATGCAGCCGTAGATTACAAAAAACCACAGCCATTGACTGTGGTTTTTTGTGCTAAAACTAATGCTAAGCCTTAATACTAGGCCTTATTATTAAGGCTGATAGGCCGCGATACGTTGCTTAATCCGCTTTTCTGAAATCGCAAATTTAGTGCCTAGTGTTTGGGCAAACAATGACACCCTGAGCTCTTCAATCATCCAGCGGATATACGTTAGTTCGGTCGGAATTACTGCTACTACCCCCATTTTACTAACTAATTGCTGGTAAGGTTTAGCGACATTTTCGATGCTTAACTGTGCCAAACGGTCACGATTAGGATCAACAGGTAATTTCTCTAAGCGGCGTTCTATCGCTTTAAGATATCGCACTATATCACCCAATTTGTCACTGCCATTGGCGGCAACAAACCCTTTAAAAATTAAGCTCGCCAACTGAGATTTTATATCGCCATGCGCCATCACCATGTCAAGCGAGACTCGGCCCTTAAGCTTTTTATTAATGCCATTAACCAAGCTTAAACATTGCTCGACTTGGTTTGCTATCTCGACCACGGTATCGGCTAATTCGGCCCGCACAATATCACGCAACTGGTCAAACTGCTGTTGCTGTGACACCTGCACTTGGTGGCCGGCAATAATGGTATCAACTGCGGCGGCAATGATGTCGTCAATCAATATATTTACCTGACCGAAGCTATGGTAATACAAACCTAATTTGGCCTTGTTAGGCAAGGTCCGCTGCATGTGCGCCACCGGTGACGGCACATTAAGTAAGATTAACTGACGTAAACCAATCCGACTATTTTCACTGGCTAACTCTGGGTTGTCGAATAATTTAATTTCGACACTGGCTTTGGCTGCGACCAACGCCGGATACGCCTTAACTTCAAATTGGCCGCGCTTGCGGGTATAGCTGGCAGGTAACTCACCAAAGTCCCACTGGGTTATGCCTTGTTTTTCGATCCCAGATTCCGCAACCTTAACCAAAGATTGTTGCACTTTGCCACTGAGTTTTTGCTGTAACAGACTTAAATCTCGGCCTTGCTCAACCAGCGTTTCTCGCTTGCCCTGCAATTGTTCAATTTTGAAATTTATTAACAGGTGCGGCGATAACTGGCTTAGATCCCAACTTTGCGGTTCGATGCGAATACCCGACATCCGCAACAACTGCTTGCTCATAGCATTGAGTAAGCTGTCTTGCATAATAGGCATGGCATCAAGACAAGCGTCGGCATAATTTGGCGCAGGAACAAAGTTACGTCGAATAGACTTTGGCAACGACTTGATCAAACCAATAACTTTTTCGCGGCGAAGCCCCGTCACTAACCAGTCAAAATCATCAGGGGTAACCTGATTTAACAATTCGATTGGAATGTGCACACTAACGCCGTCGTCAACTTGGCCAGGTTCAAAGTTGTAACTGAGTTTAAAGGTTAGGTTGCCTTGGTTCCAACGTTCAGGAAAGTCATTATCGCAAACAGCACCAGCACCATCACGTGTCAACTGCTCAAGGTCAAAATTAAGCAACTGTGGCGTTTGTTTGGCGGTTTTTTTCCACCAACTGGTCAGCTGTTTTTCGCTGCAAATATGGCTAGGTAATTTTTCATCATAAAAGTGATATAGCGTTTCTTCGTCAACCAAAATATCTCGGCGACGAGATTTATGCTCTAGCGCCTCAATTTGTTCGATAAGTTGCAGGTTATGACGATAAAAACTGTCTTTAATCGCCAACTGTCCCTCGACCAAGCCTTGGCGAATAAAAATTTCACGTGCTTCAACTGGGTTAATCTGTTCGTAATTAATTTTACGTTTGCTGACAATAATCAGTCCAAACAAAGCGACCTGTTCAAACCCGACCACCTGACCGCGTTTCTTTTCAAAATGCGGTTCACTGTAATTACGTTTAACCAAATGCTCAGCTAATGGCTCAATCCATGCGGGATCAATCTTGGCGGCGACTCGGCCAAACAAACGTGATGTTTCAACAAGTTCTGACACCATCAACCATTTCGGTGATTTTTTAGCTAGCGCAGAACCTGGAAAAACAAAAAACTTCGAGTTGCGTGCGCCGGTAAATTCATTGTTTTGATCTTTAAAACCAATGTGACTTAGCAAACCCGACAAGATTGCTTGGTGAACACTGTCCCAGTCGGCCTCACCACTAACTACTTCTATGCCGCGCTCGGTTAATACCTGTTCAAGTTGGGCGTAAAGATCTTGCCATTCCCGGATCCGAATGTAGGACAAAAATTCATCACGACACATCTTACGAAATTGGCTATTAGACAGCTCAACTTGACGCTGCTTAATATAATTCCATAAATTCAAAAAGGCGATAAAGTCTGACTCTTTATCCAAAAACTTTTGATGGCATAACGCTGATTTTTGTTGATGCTCCAATGGCCGTTCACGCGGATCTTGAATACTAAGCGCTGAGGTGATTACCAATAATTGTGCCAGCGAACCGTTGCTCTTCGCTTCTATCACCATGCGTGCGAGGCGCGGATCAATAGGTAATGCAGCTACCTGCGAGCCAATGGTCGACAAGCTAAGATTACTGCTATCACGGGACTTGTCGGTCGCCAACGCGCCGATTTCTTCAAGCAAGCTAATGCCATCTTTAATATTACGGCTGTCTGGTGGCTGCACAAAAGGAAAGGCTTCAATGTCTCCTAGCCCTAGCGACACCATTTGCAGTATTACAGAGGCTAAATTAGTGCGTAAAATTTCAGGATCGGTAAATTCGGGACGCGACTCAAAATCACTCTCGCTATATAAGCGAATGCAAATACCATCGGCGACACGGCCACAACGACCTTTTCGCTGATTAGCACTGGCTTGTGATACCGGCTCAATTGGTAGCCGCTGCACTTTGGTGCGATAACTATAACGACTAACCCTTGCAGTACCGGGATCAATAACATAACGAATACCAGGTACCGTCAGTGAAGTTTCAGCAACATTGGTCGATAAAATAATGCGCCTGCCACGACCCGTTTTAAATATTTTAGCTTGCTCGGTATAACTTAACCGCGCATACAGGGGCAAGATCTCGGTATCACGTAAATTACGCTTAGATAATGCGTCACTGGTATCGCGAATTTCGCGCTCACCATTCATAAAAATTAAAATATCACCTAAGCCTTCGGCGCACAGCTCGTCAACTGCATCGAAAATAGATTGCAGCTGATCTTTGTCTTGGTTATGTTCGTCAAGGTGATAACGCACTTCAACTGGAAAGGTTCGCCCGCTTACTTCAATCACTGGTGCATTATTAAAGTGGCTTGCAAAACGCTGGGTATCAATGGTTGCTGACGTAATAATAATTTTCAGATCAGGGCGTTTTGGTAATAAACGCTTGAGGTAACCTAATAAGAAGTCAATGTTCAAACTACGTTCGTGGGCTTCATCAATGATAATGGTGTCGTAGCGATTTAACAGTGGATCGTGGGCAATCTCTGCCAGCAAGATGCCGTCGGTCATTAGCTTAATGTAGGTATTATCATTCATTTTATCGGCAAAGCGCACTCTAAAACCAACCGCTTGCCCAAGCTCAGTATTCATTTCACTGGCGATACGCTCAGCAACACTACGCGCGGCTAATCGACGCGGCTGAGTGTGCCCAATTAAGCCCTTAATACCACGGCCCAGTTCTAAACAAATTTTAGGCAGCTGAGTCGTTTTACCTGAGCCAGTTTCGCCGGCGAGAATTACTACCTGATTTTTTGAAATCGCCTGACTAATATCGTCTTTAAGCTGAGTAACTGGCAACTGCGGCGGATAATTTAGCGTAGGAACGCTATTTTTACGCCGCGCAAGACGCGCTTTGGCGCGATCAACATCGCCAACTATTTTAGTAAACGTTGACTGCCTACGTGTCGGCTGCTTAATTTTATTAAGGCCACGTAAACGCGCGCGTAATTTAATGCCGTCGAGCAACATGCACTGGTGGCTTTGCTTAACAAGAAGATTAATTTGCTCGGGCGTAACAGCTTGTTCTGCTGGTTGCTCTGAAGATGTTGGACTAGTCAAGGCGCTTGATTCATTGAAAAATAATCGGGCGATCATAACAAATAACCACAAATAAAACCACGCAGCTGCTTATATCATGTAGCCACGCAAACAACATTAGTTTAAAGATTAAGCTGTTTTATTACTTTGCCGCCTAGATTGCCTAATTAGTCATCGAAAAAGCGACACTGTCACTTAAAAATTTACAACCGCTTACCGATATTTTGTTAAACTAGGGCATTACTCATTACCTTGTAGCGACATGACAACTATAACTCAACTATCGACCCAAAAACTTTTTGGTGGCCAGCATATTCAGTATCAACATCAATCAAGCGCGAACAACTGCTTGATGACCTTTTCGGTGTACTTACCGCCGGGCGCCAGCCAAGAAAATAAAGTGCCTGCGCTGTATTTCTTGTCGGGTTTGACCTGTACTGACGAAAATTTCTCGGTTAAAGCTGGAGCACAGCGTTTTGCGGCCAAACATGGTGTTGCGTTAATCATGCCTGATACTAGTCCCCGTGGTGAAGATGTACCTGATGATCTAGAAGACGATTATGCTTTTGGTCAAGGTGCAGGCTTTTATGTAAATGCAACTGAGAAGCCTTGGAATACAAACTTCAACATGTATGACTATGTCGTTACTGAGTTACCCTCGTTAATTGAGCAGCACCTACCTGTTAGCGACAAAAAATCAATCTTTGGTCACTCAATGGGTGGGCATGGCGCTTTAGTAATTGCGCTACGCAATATTAGCAACTATTGCAGCGTGTCGGCGTTTAGCCCAGTAACGAACCCTATCGAAACGCCTTGGGGCCAAAAAGCCTTTTTTAACTATTTAGGTGATTACTTACCAGGTTGGAAACAGTACGACAGTTGTGAACTGGTGGCAAACGCCAAGCAAAACATTCCAATGCTAATCGATCAAGGGCTTGACGATCAGTTTTTAGACGAAGAGCTATTGTTAGAAAACTTTATTGAAGCGACACAAGCGGCTGATTTTCCGTGTGAAATTCGCCAACATCAGGGTTACAACCACAGTTACTTCTTTATCGCGAGCTTTATTGAAGACCACCTCGACTTCCATGCCAAGCATTTAAAGGCTTAAAATAACCTAAAAAAAGACCAGGTACAAAACTATCGAGAGGTACAATTTTATAGCTGGTCTTTCCCTGTGTTTTATTCAAGCTCTCTAAAAACACACGTGATCTCTTTTGCCTGATTCCATAAATAATCATATCCACTTGATAGCATTATTTCTAACTTATCATCGACAATTAAATATCGGTCATGGCTCTGTTGAAACCTAGGGTCTCTGTTTTGAACCTTGGTCCAGCCACTTGCAGCTCGGATATTGTCATCAATAAAATTTGCGTTTGAGTAACGATCTCTCGGTGCGTTTTGTACATATTCAATCGTTAATTTTTTAGAAGGCAGCAAGTCAAAGAATTTATTATTTCTGGTGTTTTCAGAGAAATATTTATCGCAAATTAAAATTTTATCGGCATTGCGCATCACAACTTTAAGCTGTGCGACTAAATAGTCCCTCGATTGATTATGTAAACAGGTAATACTATACAATCGTCTAATAGGAGAGTGAGTCAAATTAAAAAATGGTGGAGCTCGTTGTGTATCGTTACAGGTAATGACCAATTTAAAAAATGTGTCCTGAGCTAACACCGCTAATTCAACGTCACTATTGGCTGAAATAATTAAGCTTGGCTGTAAATCATCAGAAATAACTTGGGGTAATTTTTGCTCTTTAACGCACCGTTGAATTTGAGCAAAGTTTGTTAATATATCAAGTTCAATATTTGAGACTAACTTTTCATACATTTTAAACTCTGACTTACTTAATCTTGAAATACCGCTAAATAATGCGCGTTTGTAGATACTGTAAAGCTCATCGCATAAAACGACTTTATTCGAAATGTTAGCCGTCATCGCTATGACTACCTTAAACTTAATAAATTTTGGACACTTTGGTCAAAAAATCCAGACGGAAATGAAATCCTATCGTGCTGTTCATTTTCGAAGTGACCAAAGTCATTAATTAATATTTTTTCAAAAGGTTTTCTATTAGAATCTTTGTAGTAAACAACGATATTCTCACTTGGCATATTGTCTTGTGAAACTTGATATCTGATGTTATTTATTAAATGTTCACAATGAGTTTCAATTATTAATTGGATGCCTGCGTTCGATAAAAATGAGAAAAACGCCCCCAGTAAAGCTTGCGATTTTGGGTGTAAATGAACTTCAGGATTTTCGATAATGACAACATCATTAGGTTTGGCAATCAGACAAATTATTAATATTTTTGCTAAATAACTAAAGCCAGCGCCTAAATTTATTGGTTCAATATCTGACAAACCATTTGATTCAAAGGTTACCTTTACATTACTGCCGGCCAAATTTTCAGTTTTTAATGCTGATTTCACCCCCGTAATCTTCGAGAGCCAATAGTTAAGCTGATAAGACAACGTTAATGAATTACTATCAACGCATAGTTCTTCAAATATTGGTTCAGATTTCAGCCGCTCAAAGGTACTCAGTAAGTACTCACCATTTAAACCTACCGTTTTAGACTTAGAAAATGCAGCGATTGATTCTTGCCCTACTCTGTTCGCACTTAAATAAAACAATGCGGTAGATGTATTTGAAGAACCTAATTGCTTTTCATAGCTTAAATCATTTCGATCAATAGCTTGATGGTTAAGCGTTCCGTCCTCGTTGCTAAAAGAAACTTCACCGTGAGATGTTTCGTCAACGCTAACTGAAATAAAGCCCATTTTTACGCTTATTTTTTTGGCGTTAACGTACTTATTTCGTATTTTTGAAAAGTCTGAAAATGGCTGAGTTAACTCTTCCATTGAATAAAAGTTCTCGCGGAACCCATACTGACAAGCAAGTAAAATACTTTGAATTACACTTGATTTACCTGTTGAATTTTGGCCAGTTAGCACCGTTAATGCGCCAAACTCAAAATTTTCAAGTTCGATGCTTTTAAAATTGAGAATTTCTAATTCTGTAATCATAATATTTTATTTCGTAATAAATTGGCGTGTTCAAATCGATATTCAAATGAGCGCTTGCTCGAAGCTCCTTTGTCGAATATCCCTAATGAGTCAATGTCAGCTTTGTGCTTGTTAACATCGTTCTTAACATCGACTTTGTCAACACTGTTGTCCATTTCATCTTGAAAAGCAAAAGCTAACATTTCGAAAAGCCCAATATTTATCGGTCGCCTGGTACCGCATTGGTTATGAAATCTAAAGCCATCTTCTCCTAAGCAAGCAATAATGTTTTGCATGCTACGGCAAAATATCAGTTCAATTGTTTGTACTAACTCCGCAGTTGCTACTGTATTGATAAAGTTCATCACATAAGCCATAAAATCATCTATATTCGATTTATATTGGTAATCTTGTAGCATATTCTCGTTTAACAAATAAAAACCAACAAATCGTAATATTGCATAGCGGTCACGCATTCTTTCTTTTTTCAAACTGTAACCAGTCGCCTTGATAAATTCAGGCTTGTTGCTTAATACTTCAAGTAGTTTTGTTGCTTTACCTTGATACAAAGCGTGGCGCATCTCTTGCTTATTAAGCTGCGTTCCCGGCCTGTTTACACGGTCAAAAATATGAAACTTAATCGATTCAGGCGTCGGAGGCTGAATGATATAGGCATGGATCTGATAATCTTCAATACGAGCTTGAAGTTCTGAGGGTAGTTCAGAAAATTTAAGGCCATTTAGGTCTGACCGAATGTTAAGATTAGTTAAACTAAATTGATCTTTACAGTAGTTTTTTAGCGCAGTTAGTCTTTGTTTTCCGTCAACAACTTGCTTGACACCTTGTTTGTCTTCAAATAAATAGATTAATGGAATGGGAATGTTTATTAAGATTGATTCTATCAATTCCGCACGTTGAGAGTTTTTCCAAACATCGTGGCGTTGAAAATCAGGCGCTAAAATAATTCTTTTACGTTCAATATTTCTCAGTAATTCATAAATACTAAATTGATCTTTAGATATTCTTACTTCAACTTCAGAAAAATTTATTTCTTCAATTTGGTTAGAATCTAACATCTCTTGCCCTTCTAACTCAATTTCTTCATTAGAAGTTTCTGTATTTTCAATCACTATTAAAACCTATTACATTCATAATGTTGATATTTTACCTGATTAAAATATCAATGCATACCAAGTAAAAATCATAGCCAATTGCCAATTGGGATTGATAGTAACGGCCTGACAACAAAAAAAGCACTACCGATGGCAGTGCTTTAATAAATCTAGAGGATTACTCCTTGATTTTCGATGTTTAAGTTATCAAATTCGCTTGTCCGGTATTTAGGTATTCAAGTTATCTGACATTAAATCCGGCGGCCGCTTCTTCACAGCCTTCGCGCCAACCACCTAGCCATATCTGACGGTGTTCGGTGGTATTATAGGGACAGCTATCTTTGCTATGCCCGTAAGTTCCTGCTTTGTGCCCTTTGTTATAAGCTCTTAAACTGCGATCTCTTTTCTGTCTATTCATCAAGATATCCTCTTCAATTTAGCAAGTGTCATTTTTTAACCGATGACATCTAATATTTAAAGGATCTTGTGCCAAGGATCAAGTAAAAAATAGTCTATAATTCAGTCAATTTTATAACCAATTGATCCGTAATAATTTAACAAAATTAAATTTTAGCCATTTAAACCGCTTAGCGCGAGCAATATCATAACCAAAAGCATTAGCTAATCATTGATTCTAACTCGTCCCAGCGCTCTATTACCTGCTCAAGTTGGGCTTCAAGCTCACTTAGCTGTTGATAGATTGACTGTGATTTGTCCTGCGGTAGATTAAAGAACTCTGGCTCACTAACCGTTACTTGAAGCTCGGCAATTTTTTGCTCAAGAGTTTCCATTTTCTCAGGCAAATCGTCAAGTTCACGTTGCAACTTAAATGATAACTTTTTCGGTTTTTCGGCCACAACAGCAGCTACTTTAGGTTCAGGTACGCAAGACTCTGTTGCTTGCTTGGGCTTTTTAGCTTCGGGGTCAAATAATGAAGCTCCTTGAGCCATAGCATCGTCGAAACCACCAACGTATGGGTCAATCTGGCCATTGTCACCAAACCACCAACTTGCAGTTACGGTGTTATTGATAAATTCACGGTCGTGACTAACCAGTAACAATGTACCTTTGTAGTCATGGACCAATGATTCTAATAACTCAAGTGTTTCAATATCTAGATCGTTGGTTGGTTCATCGAGGATCAGTAAGTTATTCGGCTTTAAGAATAACTTAGCTAATAATAAACGATTCTTTTCACCACCTGATAAAGCACGAACTGGAGTACGAGCGCGTTTAGGCGAAAACAAGAAATCTTGTAAATAACCTAACACATGGCGTTCGCGGCCATTGTGCATTACATCGTCTTTGCCATCACCAACGTTTTCTTGCACTGTTTTGTCAAGATCTAAGCCAGTACGGTGCTGATCAAAATAAGCGACATCTAACTTAGTACCACATTTAACTTCGCCTTGCTGCGCTTGCAGCTGCCCTAGCATCAGTTTAAGTACCGTTGATTTACCACAACCATTAGGGCCAACCAACGCAATACGGTCGCCACGAATAACCTGATTTGAAAATCCTTTAACGATCAGTTTATTTTCAAAACCGTAACCAAGATCTTCAATTTCGAATACTAGCTTGCCTGATTTGCTGGTACTGGCCAGTGACATATTCGCTTTGCCAACCACTTCACGTCGATCAGAACGATCACGGCGCAGTTGCTCTAACGCTCTAACACGCCCTTCATTACGAGTACGTCTGGCTTTAACACCTTGACGGACCCACACTTCTTCTTGCGCAAGACGTTTGTCAAATAACGCATTCTGATCGGCTTCAACCCGCAGTGCTTCTTCTTTAGCAACGATGTAATCGTTGTAAGTACCAGGCCATGAGCTCAATTTACCACGGTCTAAATCAATAACTCGTGTCGCCATAGCACGAATAAATGCCCTGTCGTGACTGATAAATACAATTGAACCGTTAAAATCAAGCAGTACTTTTTCAAGCCATGCAATAGCGTTTAGGTCAAGGTGGTTAGTTGGTTCGTCAAGTAATAATACATCTGGGTCTTGAACCAAAGCTTTGGCCAATGCCGCTTTACGTAACCAACCACCAGATAATTCACTCAGGCTTTTTTCAGCTGGTAATAATAACTGAGTTAATACTTTAGTAATTCTGTCTTCAAATGACCACGCGTTGCTATGGTCCATTTCGGCTTGAACTCGTTCTAACTTTTTCATCACAGCTTCACTGTAATCTGTTTCGAGTTCCTGCAAAATATGGTGATAGTCTTTTAGCAACTGACCAACACCGGCAATGCCTGAAGCAACAAAGTCAAATACAGTCTGTTGGTCTTTTTCAGGGGGATCTTGCTCTAAGCGTGCAACTACAATGCCTGAATTGTAATTTAATTCTCCGCCATCAACATCCATTTGCTTGGCAATAACCTTCATTAGCGTTGACTTACCGGTACCATTTTTACCGACCAAACATACGCGTTCACCGGCATTGATTTGAAAATCAGCATGGTCAAGAATCACATGATCGCCAAAAGCCAGTTGAGCATTGGTTAAACGTATTAACATCTTTATTGTTCCATAAATTGCGTAAGTGCGGCCACATCAAATGGCCAATCTAATTCATCACCAGCAGCAGTTGCTAATACCGGAATCTTAATCCCATATTTTTCAACCAAAGTGGCATCATCAATAATATCTTGTACTTGATAACTCGCGCCAACTTGTGCGAGCAAAGCCATAGCTTCTTCACACAAGTGGCAACCGTCGGTGCTATACAAGGTCAATTGCTTCATTTGTGCGTAATTTCCCAGCAGTTATGAATTTTTTGATTGCCCTTAAAATCACGAGGAATTGTCTCTTGACTAATGTCTTTAACCGCTAAGCCAATTTTTTCTAGTTGTACTTTGTCCATTTTAAACTGACGTGAGTTATTCGAGAAAATAATCAGGCCATCTGGGCGTAAGATCCGCTTAAGGTTTTTAAGAAGCTGGATATAGTCTCGATTGATATCAAGCGTTTGCGCCATCCGTTTTGAGTTAGAAAACGTTGGTGGATCGATAAAGATCAAATCATAACTCGACTGACAATAAGCCAGCCACGTTAACACGTCCATCTGAATAAACTGATGTTCTGGACCGCTTAACCCGTTGATACGGAAGTTTTCTTTGGCCCAATTAAGATAGGTTTTCGACATATCAACACTGGTTGTTGATATGGCATCGCCCAAGCCCGCATGAACCGACGCCGTGCCGGTATAACAGAACAAGTTAAGGAAATCGGTATCTTTAGCCAGTTTTTGAATTTTCTTTCGCGTTAGGCGATGATCTAAGAACAAACCGTTATCAAGATAATCCGAAGTATTGATCAAGAACTTAGCGTTATACTCGTTAACCACGAACTTGTTGGACACTTCATTGAGCTTTTCGTACTGGTTTTCACCCTTTTGAATTTCGCGCACTTTATACTTGATCAGACTAGGATCAATCGCGAATTCATGGTCTAACACAATAAAAGCTTCAATCAAACGGCGCATCGTTTTGCTTGGATCCATGTACTTAGGCGCTGCGTATTCTTGAATAATCCATTGGTCCTGATAACGATCAATCGCTAAATTATAATCAGGTAAATCGGCATCATAAACACGATAAGCGTCAATGCCTTCACTTTTAGCCCATTTAGCTAAAACTTTTGCGTTTTTCTTGATGCGATTAGCAAAAGGTTCTGCTTGTCTTGAAACCGAACGTAATTCACCATCACCAATCAGGTAATTACACAGCAAGGCCTCTAGTTGACCATTATATAACTTGTATTTGTGATCGGGTGCCAGACGAATAGCGGTTAATAACTCAATTGAGGAGCTAAATACACTCAATTGCCAGCCGTTAAATTTAGCTTTAACTGCCTTGGCAAAACGGTGGTAGACAAAGATAAGTGAAATAAGCTCACCCAAACGCTCACCGTAAGGCGGGTTGGTTACAATATGGCCTTTCTGGCTGCCAAAAGGTGGGGTAATCTCGGTTGCATCACATACTTCAAAAGATACCAAGTGACCAACACCAGCACGACGGGCGTTATCACGGGCAATGTTAAGTACGCTAGAATTAAAATCAGAACCGCGAATACACAGTTGCTTAAGATCTTTAGCTTCATCTGCCGCTTGTTGCGCTTCTTCTTTAAGCTGCGCCCAAGCGTCTGGCTTAAATGACATCAACTCTTCAAAACCAAAACCACTACGCGTTAATGATGGAGCAATATTGGCGGCCATCAAGGCAGCTTCAATCACCAAAGTTCCACTACCACAAAATGGGTCATACAAAGGCTTAGAAACATCCCAACCACTACGTAATAATACCGCTGCAGCTAAGTTTTCGCGCATTGGCGCTTCACCAGCATTAGTTCTGTAACCACGTTGCTGCAAAGAACGGCCTGAGAAATTAATCGCTAAGGTTAGTTTATTATTAACCATGCGACATTCAATGCGAATTTGTGCACCTTTTTTGTCAACATTTGGGCGGTCAAAACCATTATCACGAAACTTATCAACAATCGCATCTTTAACTTTTAAAGCGCCAAACTGCGTATTATTGATGAAGGTATTAGTGCCGTTAAATTCAACCGCAATTGATTTGCGATTGTCAAAGAAAACATGCCAGTTAACGCGATATACCACGTCATAAATATCTTGTGGAGAATTGACTTCATCGGTGTGTAATGACAATAAAATACGACTGGCCAAACGTGACCACAGACAAATCCGATAGGCTTGTTCAATATCAGCGCTAAAACGGACACCAGCTAGGGATTCTCGGACCTCGGTAGCGCCAAGTTGTTCAAGTTCGGTAACAAGGAGGTATTCAAGCCCTTTAGGGCAAGCGGCAAAAAATTTTTGCATGGTGGTCTCTGGGTAGGTATAAAGGCCGAGATTATCCTCGATTAGGCCACCGGGTGCAAGATTTACAGCCTTTGTTGCTCAAGATTCGTCAAATTTTGCTAAAAAGTGTTAAGCGGCAGAGCTAGTTGCTGCTTTGCGTAGCTGAACAGGCATCAAACGGTCATTCATTACTTTGATTAAACCAAACTGATCGAGCTTTTTGTCTTCGTCCAATTGATGGCAGCGTTCAATAAGTAACAAGGTCGATGCTTTTGTATTGCTTTCGACGATAAGATAATGGCGAACTTCGTATTTAGATTGTAACAACACAATATTGCCAGCTTGTGCACTAGAGACACTGGTAGCGGTATTAAAAAACCAACTTTTGGGCATTAGCGGTTTATAAAAATCTTTTGCGGCAATCGCGTTAAGCGCAATGTGATTAGCGACTTCTTCAGGCAATGATAGTTGTTGTTCAATGCGCTCAATATAATGATAAAAACATTGGGATTGCTCAATCGAAAAAAACTGTGAATCTCGTGCTCCTGCAACAAGCACACGCTTAGAAAAAGCAGAAACGAAAACCATGTCGGCACCTAAATCCAAAGTTAGGCGATCTTTGTCAGGGCAAAACTTCCATTGCCAATCTTTACCGGGTTTAATTAACACATTAAGACCTTATTATTTAACTTAACTTCCATATTAAACGGCACATTTAAAATAAATAAAGCGCCTCTAAATTAAACTTCTACTATAAATGTAGGAGCAAAAGGTTAAAATTACAAATATTAGGGTAACATCATGTTATAAACGCTTTAATTAACACACGGCTTCTAACAAATACCAAATCAACTGGCTAAGTTAACCTAGTTTCAACTGATTAGGAAGTTATATTTTTAATATGTGCCTTTTTATCCATTGCTACGTGTAAGATTTATCCACAACAAGTTAGTCAACCTCTTGCCCAGTAGCAACCGAATGTTTTTAATATACATAAAATCAAAAATATAAAAACGCTCATATCGGTAACCGATAAGAGCAAAACGCCGATATCATCATTAAAAGACAAGCTAGACACGTATTTTAATACCAATTCTCTTTTTGACTAATGCGTTAACCGCATTAATACCGCTAATGTTAATGCGGTTTTGACTTTCCTCTTCAGCACTATTAGCTAGTGGCAAATAAAATTTTTTAGAAGAAAACCTATTATTTAGCAAAGACTTGTTTTAATAACGATGTAGTTTGTTCAATTGGGTTTGAACGAATTACAGACTCTTTCTGCGCTATCATTTTAAATAGACCATCAATTGCCTTTTGAGTAACATATTCATCTAAATTTTCATCACTACTTCCTGGTAGATATGAATCAAGGCCAAAACTTTTTGCGAGTGTTGCAGCGCCACTACTATCGACAAGATCTTTTCCATATGTTTGATAATAGCTGTTAAAAGCATCATAGTAAGAAGCAACTTGATTTTCTTTCATTGCCTCTTTAATGATTGGAGAAATCATATTTTTCAAAGATGTTGTACTATTGACTTCAAAATAATCTGTTGCAGCATTCTCATCTCCTGCTAATATTTTCTTAGCATCGTTTAAACTCATTTTTTCAATGGCTTCTACAAATATTTTTGCAGTTTGAGGTGCTGCTTTTGTTGCTGCACTATTCATTGAGTTAATTAAATCATCGGCCATTTTCTCTCCGCCTACATTTCTAATGATTCCTTCTGCTTTTTGTAAGTTTTCTGGAAGAGCAATTTTTACAAGAGAATTACTTAGGTATCCGTCATTAGATCCAAGGTTTTTAACCGCATAATCAACACCGACTTTTAATGCTTCTTTTAAACCACTAGTTACAGTAGCCTCACTGAGACTACTTGTTGAAGAACTTGTATTTGACGTAGTAGTTGATTCATTTACAACATTGTCCATCACACCTTTTGCTACACTTTCTAAATCAAAACCAAAACTAAATGTTGAGCATAAAACTAATGATGCTCCAATTGAAACTTTTTTACCTGTTCTTAATATGCTATCTTTTTTCATGATATTTTTTCCTGATAAACGTTTTATCATTATATTCTAATTAAACTAAAATTAGGAAATCTTAGTTTGTATATAATCAATATTAACCAGCTAAACGGGAGAAATAATTGACTGTCCCTAAAATTACGATCCTTCCTGCATAAAATAACCTGATTAGCCACATGGCTCCGCCAGCTTTAGATATTTCTTTAGCATTGGTGGAGTTCTAACCATTATTTGACCTAATAATGGGAGTAGTTTTCGTAGATTGAAACGATGATTAAACCTGAAA
>Ga0105354_1000747_pt1 | contig 20105 bp, 20 predicted proteins | sample GOMGulsemesocosm_FD_83658 | JGI IMG/M metagenome (GOLD analysis project Ga0105354, IMG submission 83658) | Methane-oxidizing microbial communities from mesocosms in the Gulf of Mexico - GOM9B Gulf of Mexico | ecosystem: Environmental > Aquatic > Marine > Cold seeps | place: USA: Gulf of America...
ATTCCTGCTTTTATTAGCGAAGTGAACATAAATAACATTTCAATTATGATCATTTAAACGTCAGCAAAGTCTTAACTGACCTTAAAACCAATTATCCTAATGACCGCTTTGTCGGATCACTTGTCGTTAGATAAGCCAAGGCCTATGTCCGCTATCGTATCAAAGTGATCATTAGAAACGATGAATTTGGTTCATGAATTTTGACCGTTTTGTGGCAAAAGTGACGATTAAACCAAATCCTCTAATAGCTTCATTTTTTTGCATTAAAATTTGTTGTCGCTAATGTTCCCTTGGTGCGCTAACCGGAAGGTAATAATAATGAACTTCGACTTCCGCTATGCCGTCAAAAGCAGACAATCTAGGTTGAGTTTACATATCGAATTTTTGTGACTTCGTTACAATAAATAAAATGATAATGTAAATTATGTTTGTAGAGCTAAAAAAGTAATCAAGCTAAGAGAATGCTCTATTAAATATTCAAAATCGAAAGTTTTTATACAAAACTGACCCTCCCTCTAAACAGTTATTAAAGGACAGAAAATACTAATTAACATCATTTTTTGTGAGTATTTGTGAGTATATTGAAACTATCTAAATAACTGGCTATACCTAACAATATGTATTACTGAAAAACAGTAAATCTGATGATAAAATTTAAATATTATCTTGCTACAGTCATAACTCTATTTATCCATGCATCACAGTTATGTGCACAAGAAGGCGATGGTGAATATTTATTTCATTTAACCCTGGAAGAGTTACAGAATATACGAGTCTCCGTAGCATCAAATGTCATCGTAGATATTCGCAAACAACCTGTATCGGTCACTACCATAACTAAAGATAAAATTCGTCTAAGTGGTGCACGTACTTTAAGTGAGCTGCTTACAATTTTTGTTCCAGGTTATTTTTTGGTTGAAGATCAAGACGATACTATTGCCGGTTTCAGAGGACTAGTACCCGACAATAATTCCAAGACTATGCTGTTATTAAATGGTGTGAACCTAAATACAGAGTGGTTCTGGGGTGCTCCAGACGCGATTCTCAATGGTCTGGATTTGGAGTTTATTGAACGAGTTGAAGTTGTCCGCGGCCCTGGCTCTGTCACTCTAGGGCAAGGTGCACTTTTAGGGGTTATTAATATAGTCACGAAAAAGGCTGGCAGTACTAAGGTCAATGTTCTGTTGAATCAGGGTAAAGATGGCCTAAATCGTTATATGTTTGATGTCAGCTATCATTCAGATAAAACCAATGCCTATGCTTATTTTTCTACTGGTCGCTATGACGGACAGCTTGTTAAAAATGAGGGGTGGGCGGCAACAAGAAGCGAGCAAGGATTGACCGTATACGAACGTCAACATGGTCTTAAACGAGGCGAATTCAATAATTTTTTTGGCAACGTAAGGCATAAAGCTTTTGAGCTCGACGTTTATCACTTTGAACAGCAACGAGACCTTTATAGTTTTTACCGAGACCGAGAAGTTGTTAGTCAAACTATTAACGGCATTGCTGGTCATTACAGTTACACTGTTAATGACGATATCAATATCAAATTCAGTGCACACTACACAAGAGATGATTACGGCTTATTAAGTCATGGACTCAACATTCAAGCTGATAGCCGTCTCCTCTATGAAAATAGTGGTAGTGGCTTTTCCAGTATTATCAACAGTGAACTAAGTTTTGCTGACCGCTTGGTTGAACCAGCTCTGACGATGGGAGGTACACGAGAAATTCGAAAAGGTGCGAAACTTCTAGTCAATTGGGACAAGCTATGGCGGGGAAATAAATTAGCCTTCGGTATGGAATATGTAGAATATGAATATGGTTTAAATAATAGTGATGGTAATAACTTCATCATTAATGAAGAAATTCAACAGCTAGGACTAACCAGTAATGGTGCTGGTGGGTTTATCGTCACAGGCAGTGCCAATGATAATAACGCCTGGGTAAAGCCAAGTGCTGTAGAAATTAGTAGTTTTTTTCTTGAAGACTTTTACAGCATCAACGACAACATTGATGTTTTTGCAGCATTCAGATTTGACGACCATCCTCATTGGGGCTCACATGTCAGCCCCCGTATCGGTGGTTTTTATGATATCGACAATAACCATCTATTCCGTCTGACTTGGCAGACAGGCTTTCGTGGTGCCGTCGGTGTTCAGTTTTCTGGCGGTTTTGTACAAGATGGTTTTCTGGCACAAGATAACTTTCCCGCGTTAAATGATTTGGCTCAAAGCCATGCCGACTTCGACTTTGACGGCATTGCAGCCAATGATACCAAACAACTCAAATCAGTTGAACCAGAAACTATTGAGAGTCTGGAGTTAGCGTACACGCTTACTCAAGTTAATTTAAAATTTAATGGGGTAGTTTTCTTTAATACCGTTGAAGATATCCTGACAGCCGAAGCTAATGGTTATGAAGGTTTGGCTTTTGGCGATAAAGTTGATACTGATGAAATAGGGACCTGGAACGGTAATTGGTATTATCAAAATCAATCGGGCCAACTAGAGCAATTTGGTTATGAATTAGAAATAGAGTATAAAATTGCTAATTTTATCTTTTCTGCCAGCCAAGCTCATGTAGAGGTCAGAAAAACTGATCTCGACATCATCGGAACTTATGTATTGGAAGGTAAAAAAAATTCGGCCTATCCTGAAGATGTTAGTCGCTTTCATATACGTTATAACATGCAAAATGAAAGTGGCTCATGGGCATTTCAATATAATCATTTATATTACTGGGGTTATGACGCACCAACTCAGATAAGCGTAAAGGGAAATAATATCGGCAATATAGGCATGAGTTGGTCGCCATCTAGAGCATGGGCTTCGTTAGTAATAGAGTTGGTCGTTAAAAATGTCTGGGATAATGATGAACTCTATCCAATAAATGGTACCGGTAATCTAGTTGGTGCAGATGGGACTCCAGCTCTAGAAAAACGGACATGGTGGTTTGGTCTTGGTTACAAATTTTAGTAGTTCACTTCAAAATTAGCGAATAGGAACAGCATAAGCCTACAAAATATTTGTGTCCTCTTGCGTACCAATAGAGGACCTAATTTTGAGTAGTTTCTGCTACTAGTTTTAGTCCGCTATGTGGTAGCTAATGACCTTAGGATAATGAGCTTTTGTAAGTTTTTCCTCACCAAAAGCTAACGTCAAAAAAGTGCCATTGCTGACATGAATTAAAATTTATTTGTCATATGTTTTCTAATGAATTAAGTACCAGCGTAAACGATGTAATACCCTTTTATATGGAAGTCTCTATAATTTTTCGAGGTGTGTTACTAAGACATCTTAGTAATACACGCTTTAATATACATGTGATTTAGCATTTCTAGTTTCTAATTCTTTGAAAGTATGGGATATTGATGTAAATTAAATGTTATTTATGGTGCGTGTGTTACTAAGACGTATACATAATAATTATGTGTCTTTTGGAACTGATAAGGAATTAGAATGACTGATTTTGAACAAGCGCAGTTAGCTTACAGTCTTGTAGGATACGGCATGACTGCGATGGCACTCTACTTTACTGTCGTTAGTAGTTACCTGATTATTGCTTATATGGTCGGTAATAAGCTTTCAAGGTCCCAATTAGCAATCGTTAGCTCGTTGTTTCTAGTTTTCGCTATTAGCCTGGTTTTCGGGACATATAGCTTTTTTGAAGCGGCAAACAGTTACGGTGGTAGTTCAAGCGATTCGATTGAGTACTGGCTTGCTCCAATCGTTGCAGTGGCAGAATTTGCAGGTATTGTTGCTGTACTTAAGTTTATGTTTGATATTAGAAGTGGGAGCACTGCTCAGAAAGCAGAATAAGGACAGAGGGAGTTCCTATACCCTCAGAAACGTGCTGTTGAGATATCTGGATGTATCGAGTAAAACAGAATAAGACCATGAAATCGGCAATTGAAAAGCATATACAGGGGCTCGCCAATAGCGCGTGCTTTATGGCGGCGTTATCGATACAAAATCTAATCCAAATCAGTTTTAAGTGCCAACCACCTAATGTCTCAAATGTGGTAAAAGTTGACTCCCAGACTCCACTAGATAGTTTGTAGTTCAGAAATCGCTTTTTCAAAAACCACCGTGACTCATATTTTATAAATGAAAGAACATTTACAAAAATATGGAAAGCTCAATCGGACTAAACAGCATAGGCTAACATTGACTTACAGATTATTTCCCTTCATAAATCGGCCCATAGACTGTATTACTCTATTGGCGATTTATGGAGAAGTTAATGCCCAGTTAGCAGGTAAAAAAGGTGGCATGGTTTTATGCCAAAATCCCCTGGTAAATCACTGAGTGTTTAAGGGTATGAAACAAATCCCCCAAGTGATGCAGAACAAAGTAAGTGAAGCTGTGCGAATGTTATCTATTAAGAGCAAGTGTAAGTTTATATAACTATAGGTTGGGATAAGCTATTGGCCATTACCGCTATGACATTGAAAAAGCGCAAATCACGCCTAACTCAATATATTTCTTCAGAATGAGATCTATCGAGATCTCGGCGTCCATAGCTGTGATGCTTGCCATTGCTGCCTCAATTGCCACTGCAAACGGCTGACCATTAGCGAATGACTCTAGCACTGCCAACTCACTCGCGCATATCGTCATCATTTCAGTTTTTAATTCCTGCCTAAAAAGCACTATATTAGTTTCATTGTCATCATCAAGAGATAATTCAATGTCTTGCGACGCATTGTCTTGATTCATCAACCAAATTTTATCAATAGCATGTGTGGATTTGATTAAAGCTACCGATGGAGCAAGGATAAAATTCAATTGCAAGGCGTCTGCTGGTGCCACTTTTGCTAATAAAGTCCAATCGAAGGCAATACTGTCTTTTGCTAAAGAGCATTGATGAAAGAGCCACTCAAGCTGGGCAACATCTCTTAGGTAAGTTAAATGTTTAGCTTGTGCTAAATCAGCTAAAAATTGCGGGAACTTTTCGCCATAATCATCCATATTTCCCGTTGTTGGCCAGTGGTTGAAAATATATTGTCGACTTACTTGCTCAAAGAAGTCTTTACCCACTAATTTTTCAACCACTGGGTAGCTGAGACTTAACGAACTAGTAATATTAGCGATGGCACTATTTTGATAGATGGCCATTAATCCTTGAGCGGAAATGGAGCTGGTATCAAGCTCTTTTGCCAACGAAATATTATCAGTGTTTATCGGGCCCGATAGGCAATCCTTGATAAAACTCGCCTGTAACTGCGCTAATTTAGTCATAAACAAACCGGCTCGTTGTTAGCACTGTTAACGCTGGTGATAATAGCCTCAGCTTTAGCCTTTTCTGCTAATAACACCGATAGCTCTGGAACATTTGTATCCCATTCAATCAAAGTTGGCAAGACGCCAAAGCGTTTAACAGCCTGTCCGTAAAGTTGCCAAACACCATCATAGATTCTGTGTCCATGGCTATCGATATAGATTTTTTTGCCTTCAACATTATCGATACTAAAACCTGCTAAGTGTATTTCCTTTACCGCGGTTAATGGAATGTTTTGCAAATATTCTAAGGGGTCAAAACCATGATTATGACCACTGACATAAATGTTATTCACATCAAGTAATAATCCACAGCCCGTTTCTTGGGCTAATGAAGATAAAAAATTCCATTCAGTAATTGGCGAGTCGACATAGGTTAAGTAAGTTGACGGGTTTTCGATTAATATCTGCCTTTGTAAAACATCTTGCGCATGTTTGATATTTTTAACAACAGCATCAAATGCTTCCTCGGTAAGCGGCAGGGGTAGTAAGTCAGGTAAGTAATGTCCGTCAGCAGACGCACTCCAAGAGAGATGATCAGAGACCAAGCTTGGCTGTAACCAAGCAATAGTTTTTTTAATGCTTTGTAAATGTCGCTCTCGTATTGGGCAGTCAATTGACGCAGAACCTAAGGACATACCTACACAGTGCGCTGATACCGGATAATCTTGGCTAATTTTAGCGAGGTATTTCGACGCAGTACTATCTTGGCTAAAAAAGTTTTCTGTATGAACTTCTAGCCAAGGTACGTCTGGTTTATTTTCGATAAACTCATGGAAGTGCTGGTGTTTCAGCGATATGCCAACACCTTGAATTTTTTGCATCGCTGTGACTTCTATTGTTCAGGTTAATTAAGCAAGGCGCTTATACTATCTCAAAGCGCCCACCTCTGACGAATAGTCAATAACTACTTTTTCGCCGGTTTGACCGCTTTAACCTCACCACCGGTAATTTTTTCACAAGTCCCCTCAGGTACATAAACCCACTCATGTTTAGCATTATCTTTAGTCGCTTGCCCTGCACAATTGTGACTGCCATTTAACGCTCCACAGTCATTTTTACCCGCTTTTGCTATACCAGCACATTTTTCCCATGAGGTCGGTTGATTAGGTACTGCATTGGCCGAAGTGGCAGTTAAAACGCCTAATGCTAAAAGACTAGAAATCGCTGTACTGGCAATTTTTTTATTATCCATGATGGTATCCTTAAAATGTAATTAATTGTCATAGTCAGAAAATAAAGATAGTGCATCTCAACAATAAATTTCAAAAATAACTGTTTTTTATTTGAGTAATGTGTTTCTAAGGTAATTTAGCCAGGTATGTGAAGCTACCAATGGTAAGCTATTATTTTAATGATAAGTTTATTTTAGCTGAATAAGAGGTTATTAACATGAGTTTAAATACCGTACCCTCAGGTAGAAAGTTGCCTGATGATATTAATGTCATTATTGAAATACCTGCCAATGCCTTACCGATAAAGTATGAAGTAGACAAAGATACGGGTGTGCTATTTGTCGACCGATTTATGTCTGCACCTATGTACAACCCTTGTAACTATGGTTATATAAATCATACCTTGTCACTTGATGGCGATCCCCTTGATGTTTTAGTGCCAACACCCTTCCCTTTACAGCCGGGTTGTGTAATACGCTGCCGCCCGGTAGCGGTATTAAAAATGACGGATGAATCAGGGGAAGATGCCAAGATAATTGCCGTACCCCATAATAACTTAAGCAGTGAATATGAAAATATCCACGATGTCGGCGACTTACCTAAACTATTAACGGCACAAATAACCTTGTTTTTCGAACGTTATAAAGAGCTTGAACAAAATAAGTGGGTAGAAATAGCCGGCTGGCAAGGAATTGAGCAGGCCCGTAAGGAAATACTCACCAGCTTTGACAGAGCATTGGCTAAATAAAGTACTCATAAAACAATAATAAAATTTAGCCATAGTTAGCCATGGAGCTAGCCCCCCCCCGAAATTTATCAACTCGCTAGTGACTTAATGTAACGGTGATTTAAAGCACCTAGTGGCTTAAAGCAATGATGGCACCTTCTAAGATATCCCTATCGAAAGTGTAGTTTTTTTGCTGATATAAGATTTCAACCTGGTTGTTTTTTAACACATGAGTTATATCAAACTCATCACCAAAAGCTATTTTCACATTGTCATCACGTAAATGGATATTAGTCTTAGAAAAGTAATGTCCAACTTCTATTTTATTTCGATCATATTTCATATTGCCCCCCATTTAATAATAGTCGTTTAAGTGAAGAAACCAATAACTATATCGCACATTTTAAGCGAACTCAGGACAGGAAAAAAAGCCCTTAATAAACTAAGCTTATACCCAAGCCACCTCAATATGCAGGATTAAGTTAGAATTAGAAACGTATTTAGGCAAGGTATTGATTGAAGATAATTGTTACTCCCTCGTCGAAATAAATAACGATGGATAAAACGTATCTAAGCTAGCCATACTGGGACGTCTAAGCAAATCACGTTCATCGTTGCGTAGTTAATTAAGGGAACAACCACTAATAAGCCACACGCCTTGATCATGAATCGCTCAGACGTCCTGAAACAAGCATATTGAAGTCGCTTGGGTATATATATGAAACGCTACATATTAAGGGTAATCATAATGAAAATGAAAGAGATCCACAGTGAAATCCAAACAGGTATTATCAATTACCTTTCAGTGCATCCAGAAGCTTCAGCTTCAGTACAACGAATATGTAATCAATGGCTTAGCAATGAAAGATACTCACATAATATTGATCAAGTACAAACGGCAGTGGATGGTTTACTTAGCCGAGGCGAGATCCACAGACATGTAGACTCAAATAAATACAATTTATAGAGGTTAACTATACGTGGAGAAAAATGTCCAAGCAGATCAACGCTCACCCAATGGCTGGCCATAGCTAAACTCGACTCTATTACCGTCAGGATCTAACACACCACAATAATATCCTACTGGGTATGGCTCTTCTTTAACCGGCCACAATAGTCGACCATCACTTTCAGCTTTTACTGCTATAGCATCTACTTGCTGTTTACTTTCTAAAGCAAAGCCCAAGTGGGAAAAGTCCATTGACGATTGTTGGTGCCCTGGACCATAAGGTAAAATGACAAAAATAAATTCTTCAGCTTTACCTGCTTCTGCTAACCAAATAATGTGTTTACCATTAACGTGCCGATCACGTACTAATTGCATGCCAGTATAATCTTGGTAGAAGGCAACACAGCTAGTCAGGTCTTTAACATGTAGAGCAATATGAGTTAAACGAGCCATAACTAATTACCAAGTTAACCTAAGAAGAATGTTCTTAACTCGCCTTTGATTGGTCGTTCTCTAAAAATCAAACTACCATTAATTAGAATGTTAGGTGAGTGCCGTATCTGATGAGACTCAACCAACTCAGGGTTTTCTTCAATATAGTCAACGCAATAATTTATACCCGCGTCATCGAGTTCTCGCTTAATATTAGATAAACATGAATCAGCGTGCGTCACAAGAAGTTGTACATGCATAGTAGAATCCTATTTGGTAATTTATTCACAACTATGTTGAGTATAGCTAGATATTTACCTTTGATGAACGTTCTGTGGAAAAGCTAAAGATAAAGTCCAAAATAGTATTTGGTCTCACTTTCTCTCGTAATTTTTTGGAGTAACTAGCTGGTTGATATTAATAAAGAATCTTATAGCCAAACCCAACTTCCCTCACGAGGTAATAAGTTAGGTTTAGTAGGTGCTTTAAAAAAGCAATTACAGCGCTTTATAATTATATTTTTGCCCTGCTAATACGGCTTCATACATCAAACCACCTTTGGTTAAAATCATCACAGCCATGCCTTTGTGATATATAGCCTTGTTTTGTTTAGTCGTGTTTGAATCTGTACCTTGACTAGAGCTAATGCCCGAAGAGCCAACTTGTGCTTGTGCAGCCGCAGTTATTGCTACTGCAGAAGCTCCGGCAGAAAATTCAAAGTTTCCTGAAGTGAACTCATCAAATGAGCGTTTATCTTGAAAGAAAACTATTTGACTATATACTTGACCACCAAGTTGAAAACCAATAGATATCTGCGTCATAGTGCTTTTACCGACCTTTTTATTTTTTAAGTAAACTTGCCCCTTGCCGTGGGCTGCACCAATACCTATGCCCCCCTTACCGATACTTGGGTAAACAGCATAGCCATAAGCCTTGCTAAAAAATGCCTTTGTCGGTGGTGATGATTTAAAGTTATCAATCGCTTGCTGGTAGTCATCTGCTCTGGTATTAAAGCCAGTAACTAAAAGTAAAGTCGCTATTAATAATAAAAGTAAATCTCTCATTTTTTATTCCTTGTTATGAATAATAAATATCAAAAATATAATATTCTTAGTTTTATCATTTACCATAATAAAAGGCACGTTAAGCGATTATTAACTTTGTCATTAATTGTTTTCATTTCATCACTTTCCTTCAGCCTTATTCTATATCGTCCAGCCTCATGCCAAGCATAAAAATAGGTTCCATTTGCTAGTATTTACCAAATATTAAGATTTATTTTTCGAATTTAATACTTATTGAAGAATTTAACACTAACAAGTAGTCATTACCAAAGGTAATACGCAAAAAAAAACCGGCCCTGACATGCAACAATTATCTTATGTACATAATTGTTAATTACTGGCTTTTTTAAGTCGGAATTAACAACATCACTTAAGAGAATTTCATGATTAATTTAGCTAAAGATACCAAGCAGCCACTCAGTTTAATTTACCTTGACGCTAATGCCACGACTCAAGTTTTACCACAAGCCGCTACGGCAGCGTTATCTACGATGGAAACACTTTTTGGTAACCCTAGTAGTAGTCATGTTACCGGGATTCAAGCTAAGCAAATAATGGATAAAACAAGGCAGCAAGGAAAAACTATTCTTGGTGCAGGAGAGGGTAAAATAATTTTTACCAGTGGCGCAACCGAAGGTATTCAAACAGCTATTCTGTCTGCATTACTTCATGCTAAAAAAACACTTGATAGCACTAAAAGTTATTCTATCTTGTACGGCGCAACAGAGCATAAAGCAGTGCCAGAATCACTCAAACATTGGAATGAGATCCTTGAAATAAATGCCGAAATAAAAGCAATTCCTGTTGATTCCATAGGTAGGCTCGACATGGACTTCATCGCTAAAGAGGTTCCTAATGCCTTGATGATTTGTACCATGGCCGTTAACAATGAAACCGGTGTTTACCAAGACATAAACTTATTAGACCAAACCATACGGGCCAATAACCCAACCACAGCCTGGATGGTAGATTGTGTGCAAGCGTTAGGTAAAACAAACGTAGACTTAGCGACTACCAGTATTGACTACGCCCCTTTTAGTGGTCACAAACTTTATGCCCCTAAAGGCATTGGCTTTATGTACGTTAAAGAAAATGCCCCCTTTACCCCAATTATTGCCGGCGGTGGTCAAGAGAGCGGTCTGCGATCTGGCACCGAAAACTTACCTGGATTAGCAGCCTTAAGTGTCATATTTAGTATGCTGTTAGGTGAAAGTGAATCTAGCTTTGCTCCCGTAGAAAGCTTACATTTATTTCGCCAGCAGATTGTCTCTGCATTAACGCAAGCTTTCCCTGACATTGTGTTCAATCATAGTTTTGAGAATTCAGTAGCAACCACCATTAATTTTGCTATCCCTGGATTTAGCTCTAAAGAGATAATGGACTTGTTTGACGCTGCCAATGTACGTGTTAGTTCAGGTTCAGCTTGTAGCTCTAAAGTAACCCGTAGCTTTGTGCTCGATGCTATGGGACTTCCTGCATGGCAAAGTGAATCAGCAATTAGAATGTCATTTGGCCCCGCAATGACCCAAGCTGAAATTGATATTGCCTGTAGCCGGATAGTTTCAGTGTCACAGGCATTAGTGCAAAGCTGTTTAACCATTGAGCCAAATACCAATGCTATTAACGATAAAACAGCGCTAGATGGGCTGGTACAGTTTAAAGTTGGCGGCAGTTGTAGTTGGTTATATGTCGACAAAAATACTAAATCGGCACTACTTATTGACCCCTTACAAGAAGTGACTGAACGTCTAAACACAATACTCACTTGCCAAGGGCTTAATTTAGTCGCTGTAATCGATACCCATGGCCATGCAGATCATGAATCTTGTCGTACGAGTATCGTAAAAGAGCGTTTAGCAGAGCAACAATCTGACTCTCTTGGCTGGCCTGTCAAAACGAAGAAAACAAGTATTGGTGGTAGTGAATATCAGTACATAACCTTAGGTGATAAGTGGTTAGTTAAAGTAGTTACGCCTGGGCATACCGATGACAGCATCAGTTTAATATTGTGCGAGCCAACTCTAAAATCATCCCCTCAGCTCCAAGTACACTATGTTTTTAGTGGTGATCTAATTTTAATGGATAGCTTAGGGCGAACCAATTTTTCCACTAGCAGTGCGTCAGCAATGTATGAAAGTTTGCAGCTATTAACAGCGCTTATCGGCAAAGAAAGTCTTATTTGTCCAAGTCATGATTATCACAACGAATTTACCACGTGTATTGCTATTGAAATGAAGCGTAACGCACTACTTCGTCAAGTTATCAATAGTGAGATAAGCACCGAAAAATTCTCAATACAAAAATTTATCATGGATAAAAATATTATCGATGAGTCCGGTAGTGAAATTATGTGCGGCGCTTTAAATGGTGCTTGCCAGAAGGTTATCGTACGTGAATATAACAGCATCAGCTTAGCTGAGGCTGTAAAAAAATCAAGTACAATGAAGTTGATTGATATTCGTGAGCCACACGAATATGCACTGCAACACGATGAAAAATTTACCTACAATGTACCTTTAACTCGACTGGTGAAATTTGTACAAGAGCAGAAAAACAACAAACAGCAAGAACTAGTCTTAGTCTGTCGTAGTGGTAGTCGCTCTCAATTAGCAGCTCAAGCGCTAGGTCGATTAGGCTTTGTAAATGTAGGGCATTTAAAAGGTGGTTACGCTTTACATCAATACTAATGTTAACAAGATAAGGCTTTTAAGCTTGTTACCAAAATAAAATCCGATGCAAGTGATCTTGTCTCGGATATTACTTCTATTAGCAGGCTAGTAATGCATTGGTCTCATGTTGTCCTGCTCTCTCCTTCCATGTTTTGACCTCTTTGAATACTTGCAATAGGACAAGTTTCGCTTGTGACCTGTAAATATCGAGTAATATTCAATCTTATATGCCTAAATGTAATTCGTAAAATGCAAACCATAATAAAAAACTTTCTGCATAATTATTGAAAAGAACGATTAATAAAATGATTAATCGTTGCTGAAGACAAGCTGCTCCTCAGCTATAGCTAAAAATCAGCCTAATTACTTATTATGGTATGCACTTTGCTCTACTACTTAATATTCAGCAAAATTTAAGAAACCTAACGTTTGTCACCTCAATGAAGGGAATGACTTAAATTAAGCTTAATTTGAGGAGTTAACATGATTTTATCTCAATATAATCGACTATTAATGCTTTTTTTTATTTTAGTACCACTTATTTATGCGTGTGGTGAATCAGAAGATGTAGAAGCAGAAGCAGTACAACCCCTCCCTGTAGAAAACACCATGACAAGCAACATTGAAGCTCAAAATTTAATAGAGCTAGAGGCAACAAAATCCCTTAATACTGTCACAATGGAAGGCAATTTTAGTTTTGAAACCCAAAGAATGGTGACGGTAGATTTGCACTTCTTAACAACACAATACCAAGAAAAAATTACAATTTATTCAGCCATAGATGCCAGTACAAATACCCCAATAGATTTACTAGAACAAGGCACAATAATTCAAGCAAATAGCTATAAGAGCATGCTAGCAGCAGCCACAACACTAAGCTCTTTAATTGTGGTTAGAAATGATGACTTTTCAAAACCAGTTGTGATAACAATCAATAACAATGGCCTACTTACTCATACGTTTCAGGAGTAATGAAGATGAAAATAGCGATAATAGCTTTACTAATTCATTTATTAATATCTACCGCGAGTGCAGATCCTTTATTGCAGAGCATAACGCTTGATTTAACGCCTGCAGAGTATAAAAAACTAGGTTCATCCGTCGATATTTCAGGAGATATTGCTGTTGTCGGTGCTCCTGGATCAGCTGGCGACATAGGGCAAGCATGCCTTTACCAACGTTCAGGTGAAAGTTGGAGCCTATTAAACTGTCTTAGCCCAAGTGCTGAAAGCGATGCAGTACAACAGTTTGGTAATGCCGTTTCAATATCGGGTGGATTACTCGTTATCAGCGCACAGACCAAAGAAAATGGTAAACATGGTGTCGCCTATATTTATCAACGTCAAGGTGGTGCATGGTTACCACAAGCTGAATTAATCAGTCCAAACGCATCTTCTAATGATAAATTCGCCAGTACCCTTAGTATCTCGGAAAGCTATATAGCGATTGGCGCACCCGGATTTTCAGCAAATAAAGCCGGTGCTGTCCATATTTTCAAAAGTACAACGTCTGGCTGGATTGAAGATAAAGTTATCACGCCAATTTCATCTTTTAAAAGTGCAAATTTTGGCGCTTCGCTGATGTTATCCGGTGAGTACCTCATCATAGGGGACGATGACCATGGTCGTGCCCATGAAGGTACTGGATATATTTATAAACGTGAAGAAGGACTTTGGAGTCTACAAGCTAGTTTAAAAGGTGGCGATATTACTAAAAGCGCCAACTTTGCCACCAGTGTGGCAATTTCAAAAAACTACGCGGTTATAGGAGCAAAGTCTGAAAACAACCCGCTAATTAAAAAGCATAAAAAAAGTGGTGCTGTCTATATCTATAAAAGATCGGATAAGTTATGGAACAGCCAAGCAAAGTTACTAGCAAGTGACGCGCAACAAGGTGATAACTTTGGTTCGAGTGTTGCTATATCAGGGGATTACTTACTTATCGGCGCCGAAAAGAACAGTAGCGCTAAAGGAGCAACTTACTTATTTCAAAATAAAGGCGATGTTTGGACGGAAGTCTTTAAGTTTGAGGCTGATGATGCCAAGCAGTTGGATAATTTTGGCCATGCGATAGCTATTGACCAAGATTATATAGCCATTGGTGCCCATAACAAAAGTGTGACAAACGACACGGAGGGAGTTAGTTATCTCTATTATCTAAATCGTGATACTAGCCCATCAGTCAGAGAGCAAGTACTAACCGAAACACAAACTCAGCTAGCTTATGACTCAGCAGAAATTGATAGTGACAATGATGATTTGAATGACTGGGATGAAATTAATATTTTAGGTACTGATCCAAACCTAAGTGATAGCGATGGCGATGGCTTAACCGATAAAGAAGAAGTTATGATTTATCAATCAAACCCGCTGCTAGCGGATAGTGATAATGATGGCTTATCTGATCTGGACGAAGTGGTGCTTTATAATTCAGATCCTATTATGGTTGATACCGATGGCGATGGCTCAAGTGACTATGAAGAAGTCATGGTAACTAACACAGAGCCCTCCTTAGTTGATTCAGACAATGATGGTTTAACCGATCAACAAGAGCTTTTACAAACCAATACCGACCCAACGCTCGCAGATAGCGACGGCGATGGCTTAACAGATAATGAAGAGCTTAATTTATTTAATACCGACCCTTTCAATGCAGATAGTGATAATGACGGTTTTAGTGATGGCAACGAAGTAAACGTTTATGAAACCTTGCCCTTAGATAAGAATGATACGCCGATTATAGAGACCACAAGTACCTCATACTCGCCTGCTAGCAGCCAATTTGGCACTATGGCATTTGAAGATGAGTGGCCAATAAAAGGCGACTACGACTTTAATGATGCGGTGTTTGATTACAACGTTGAAGAAAATAAAGTAAATGGCTTGGTTAGCCGTATTGTGTTTAAAATATTACCTACGGCTCGCGGTGCCATTTATGATAACTCCTTACGATTAATGATTAACACGCCAATTAGTAATATTGGCCAAGTAACCATGAAGTTAAAAGGCGTTACAACAGAGATAACACCAGTGGCAGATGGTAATCAATCCCTATTTATCATAATAGCTAAAATAGAAGATGCCTTACCACCACCAGCAGGATACAAGATGTCTAATACTTTTTCCGGTAGCCCTAAGATTAATGGCAACCTTTATACCCTGACTATTAACTTCAATTACCCTATATCTTCTCAAACTTTGGGAACAGCACCATACAATAGCTTTATTTCGAGAGTCTTGGATACTGGCGAACATATCGAAGTGCACTTTCCTGGATATTTTCCTTCGAAAAAGGCCTCTAGAAGAAAGTTTGGTCGAGGACAAGATGACTCAGATAAAACAGAAGATAGGTATTATCAAACGGAGGGGAATTTACCTTGGGCTATGCTTGTTCCATCCAAATGGCATCATACGAAAGAGCGTGTAGATTTATCTAATGGCTACCCTGATATTTTGCAATGGGCTTCAAGCAAAGGAAAAAGTAAAAAGGGTTGGTATAAGAGTAAACGCAATGCAAAGTTTGTTTTTGATGATGTTCCTGACATTTAACACCAGATGATTAGCACTAAAGCAGTAACAATATGTGCTGTAGTGTCCTCTGCAAGTTTTTCCGAAATAAAATAGCCAGCATATAGCTGGCTTTTACTTGATTAAAATAGCTATTGGAATAGTTAGTTAACTAACTTCTCTTGGGTTTTCTTTACTTGGTTAGCAATTGTTAATAACGCAATGCCATCAAAAATAAAACTAACACCAATAATAAGGCCAATAATCCAAGCACTAGCAAAAGGCCAGTTAGTAAGCACAACGACACCTAATACAAAGGACATAGCACCATTTACAAGGCTGAATACTTTAGCCGATGATTGCAGTTCAAAAGCAAGTACCATAGAACTAAAACCACTAATTAAAAAATAAATGGCAATTAATAAACCTAACACGCCAAGAATGATGGCTGGGTGAGTAAAAATAATTATCGCTAATGCTGCTAAAACAAAAGGCCTAAACCATAAAGACATGTTTTTTGTCTTGTTATGCCAAGCATTAAAAGCCAGTGCAGTTGATGCCAGTAAGAAAATCCCACCAACAAAAGTATTAAAAGCCAAACCAATAAAATTAGGCACCAAAATAGCTAGCAGACCAATAATGATCATCACCCCCCCAATCACTTTGGTATTTTTTATAAAAGCGAGTTTAAGGTGCTGTTCTGGTGTTTCTCGCGTTATTTCAGGTGCAGTTTCTAATTTTTCTTCGGGTGTTTTTTCTGAGTTAGATGCGCTATCTGTCATGGGAGGTTTATCCTTAAATTGACACATTATTTTTTTGTTATACCCGTTCCACTTGAAGATGCTCGTTTCAGGAAACCTGAGCGGGTCATAATCAAGGCACATTTTTTTGTTAAGGGTCACTCCCTTAAAAAAAAATGTAACGACGAGTATGGTTTGCTCAGGCTTCCCCCAAAGGGCTGGTTTATAAACGCTTTATGCTACGTTATTGATTTCGACAAGGGAGTAACCATACTCTTCAATCAATGCCTTGCCTAAAGGCGTTTATAATTCCAGCTGAATCCTGCCTCTTCAAGTGGAACGGGTATAGTTCTAAAGTAACAGAAGCGACGAATAAACAGTATTCATTATTAAAATGATACTCACTGTAGTGGTTGACAAGCGTTATCTCTATTGCAATAACTAGACTAGCAATACCGTTATCAGCCCATACTGATAACTAGGCTATCAGTAACCCTGTGCTTACTCGCAGGGTTACCATAAAACTGAAAATGTTATGTCTAGTGAGTTCTTGATACCCTATTATCTAGAGAGTTCCTCTACAACAAAATCGATAAAACAACGCACTTTTTTAGCCACATATTTACGGTGTGGGTAAATAGCAAAAAGACCAAACTCTAAGGTCGTATATTCTGGCAATACCGGTAACAATCGGCCATCAACAAGTGCATCTTCAACAATAAAGTTAGGTGTCATGGCAATGCCACCATCAGCAATGGCTATTTCTCGAACGGCCTGCGGGCTGTTTACTGCCAGCGCAGACTGCACATTAATGGTTTCTGCTTGTCCGTTTGGCGAAATAAATGGCCATTGTTTACCAATTCTAAAATTACTATCAATAATACAGCGGTGTTTTTCAAGCTGCTCAGGCGTTGTCGGTAAACCGTGCTGCTGAACATAGTTCGATGATGCTGACAACACTAAAGGAAAATTAGTTAAGTGCCTTGCTATCATGTTGGAGTCATCAACACCGCCAATGCGTAAACGCACATCAATGCCCTCTTCAAGCATGTCAATCGCGCCATTAGTTAGAATTAATTCAACGGTTAACTCTGGATATAAAGCAATTAACTTAGGTAATAGTGGCGCTAACTTCATCTCACCGAAGGTGACTGGTGCGCTAATTCTTAACAAACCACGTGGCGTTGTTTGTTCACCAGTAACCTTATCTACCATGGCAGAAAATTGCTCTAATAAGGTAATCGCTTGCTCATAATAACGTCGGCCTGAGTCAGTTAATGCCAACTGACGTGTTGTGCGATTAAAGAGGCGGATACCTAACTGCTTCTCTACCTCTCCCACATACTTACTGACTAAGGCTTTTGATATGCCAAGTCGGTCACTTGCCGCGGTGAATGAATTTGTTTCAACCACTGCCACCACTGTTTTTAATCCGTCTATGGTATCCATCACTCGTCCGCTAAATAATTATTTCCCCCTCACATTATCAATATTACGTTGACAATGATTCAACATCAACCGTCTTTATCAATGTAACGTTGAGATGGATAATAACTTCATCAAAAACAAGACAGGTTCTTGAAAAACTTTAACGGAGAGATAAATGGCAAAGATAGAAATATATACCCGGCCTGGTTGTGGTTACTGCACTCACGCTAAACGGTTATTGAGCAATAAAGGGTTGGATTATATTGAATACGATGTTTATGAAAACCCAAAGTACATAAAGCAATTACAGACAAGAGCAACGGGTAGAACATACCCACAAATATTTATCGCAGATATTTCAGTAGGTGGTTTTACTGAACTACTTGAAAAAGAACAATCGGGCTTATTAGCCATAAACATTTTAAATGACACTAACAGATAAAGGAAAATACAATGAAAACATCAACTAAGCCAGCAATGAAAAAAAATCGTTTTGGTAATTATTTAATGGCTACCGCGGGTGCATTACTACTAGGTTTCACCTCGGTGAGTTATGTTGAAGCAGCACAAACGATGCACAAAACCATTAAAGTACAAAACCAAGATATTTTTTACCGTGAAGCAGGCAATGAAAACAAAGAAACCATCGTGTTATTACATGGCTTTCCAACTTCATCGCATATGTACCGTGATTTAATCCCTAAACTATCAGAAAAATATCACGTAATTGCCCCTGATTACCCAGGATTTGGTAACAGCTCTATGCCAGCGCTAAATGAATTTGAATATAGCTTTGATAACTTGGCAAACATTACCGATGCTTTTTTAGAAAAAGTGGGCGCAGAAGAATATACCATGTATGTCATGGACTACGGCGCACCTATCGGTTTTAGAATTGCAGCAGAGCACCCTGAACGAGTACAAGGACTAATTATTCAAAATGGTAATGCCTACGATGAAGGATTACGTGACTTTTGGCAGCCAATTAAAGCTTATTGGAAAGATAAAACACCTGCAAATGCCAAAGTGCTTAAAGACAATTTGTTAACGATTGGTGCAACAGAGTGGCAATATACTAATGGCACTCGAAATAAAGAGACAATAAGCCCTGATAACTGGATTGTTGACCAAGCTAAATTAGACCGTCCTGGTAATAAAGAAATTCAGCTAGAGCTTTTTTATTCATACGGCACAAACCCAGCGCTTTATCCAGAATGGCAGGAATACTTTAGGGAACACCAACCACCAACGTTATTAATGTGGGGCAAAGGCGACTATATCTTCCCTGAAGAAGGTGCACATCCATACAAGCGTGATTTAAAAAACTTAGACTTTAATATATTAGATACTGGTCACTTTGCTTTAGAAGAAGACGGTGATGTTATTGCCAAGCATATTCTTAAGTTTATGAAAAAGAACAACGAGTAATAGAATACGTTCCTTTGCGCTGTAAGGCTTACAGCGCTTTTTATTTGTTAACTAAAGAATAGGGGAGTTAGACAAATAGTTGCAATATGTAAACGTCTAGTCGCCCTTAGCTCCTTATAAAAATTTATATTATGGCTTTACTATTTATAGTTAAAACCAAGGAAACTTTATGTCTTTATCATTAGCGAAAATTAAAAATTTAGCGCTGTATCATTATGATAGCTGCCCTTTTTGCGCTAAAACTCGCCAAGCAATAAAGGAACTGGGTCTTAGTATTGAATTGAGAAATATTCAAACAAATCCTCATCATCGAAATGACCTAAAACGAGGTGGTCATAAAACGCAAGTTCCTTGTTTACGTATCGAACAATCTAATGAGGTTGAACAGTGGTTATATGAATCAGATGACATTATTAACTTCTTAGCAAAACAGCAGAATGAACTGATGCATTTAGCCTTAACCGGGTAACGAATATAGTCTTAAAACAAACGCTAACACTTGAACAAACACAGGATTTTACTCATGCAAATAATCAATGTAGATGTTGCCATTATTGGTACAGGTACCGCCGGAATGAGCGCTTATCGCGCAGCAAAAAAACATACTGATAAAGTATTATTAATTGAAGGCGGAGCTTATGGTACTACGTGTGCTCGTGTCGGCTGTATGCCAAGCAAATTATTAATTGCCGCAGCAGATTC
>Ga0105354_1000749_pt1 | contig 20094 bp, 11 predicted proteins | sample GOMGulsemesocosm_FD_83658 | JGI IMG/M metagenome (GOLD analysis project Ga0105354, IMG submission 83658) | Methane-oxidizing microbial communities from mesocosms in the Gulf of Mexico - GOM9B Gulf of Mexico | ecosystem: Environmental > Aquatic > Marine > Cold seeps | place: USA: Gulf of America...
GACCACATTTAAGCCTTAATATGAAAACACCTAACTTTGTACATAACAAAAAGCCAGAAAAGAAAACTTCTCTGGCTTAATATAAATTTTAAATAACTGTCAATCTATTTCAGGACGACACAACTCATACTCTTACAATAGGTACACGTTGCAAAAGTGCACCAAATTATCTGTTAAATGTCGCACGAGTGGATAGCACGGCAGCATTGTATTTATAGGTCTTTAGAATCTACTACTACTGTGTTGGCTACCATATCACCTATTCTTTGCTTTTTTTCAGATGATAGGATTATAATTATTGTTATAAACCATAATGATAAGTCTACAGGGTCAAATAAATGCCTTAAAATTGATTGTGAGACAGAGACTTTTTTATTATCGTTGGTTAATGAAATAGGTTTTAGTCCTACTAATTTATTTCCAAGTGTAGCTCCTAAAATTTGCTCAATTACAACTGTATATAAAAACCAAAATGAAATAGGCAATAGGACATAAATACCCCTTAAAGCATATTCGCCAGATTCATCAGGTTTTCCTAATGTATATAGCAGTATTAAAGTAACTATCATTACAAAAAAATAGTCAACGATAACAGCTATAATTTTTTTAAATATATGAGGTTTATAATCTAACATAACTAATCTTTATTTTTCCAATTGTTTTTATTATACTTTATAGTTTTAAATGAATCGTTTATTTCAGTTAAGTATTTTGAATAGTTTACTTGAGGAATCATAAAAAAAATCCTGTTTAAAATATCTCTTTTTTTATTTAAAAAAATGATTCCAAGCATCTTTTCATTTATCCTTATAGTAGCTTCAATAGTTTTATTGTCTGACCCTATAATTTCATTTACTTTAATTAAAGAATAGTCCCCTATATCATTTAAATACCCATCTAAATTATCTTTGTTTAAAATCTCAGCATCTTTATTTAAACTATTTGACATTAGATAAATTAAATATTTTAATTCTTCATTATCTTTTTCCGTTACTTTATAAACATCTATATTTGAAAACTCTTCATTTACGCTATTAAATAATTTAAATTTACTAGATTCAGGAAATTCAATATTATAGAATGTCGTTTTTAAATTATTTTGAGAAAATGCTTGACAAACTAGCATCATTAAAATTATATTAAAATAATATTTCATCTTTTTTTTCATTAATTACCTAATAAGTTATCCACATATTCATTTGCATAATTTAGTCCACCTTCAATTATTTTACCTAAACCAATATACAATTTCTTAAAATTAACACTAGCTTTTACTTTTGCTGGCCCTACTTTCGCTGTAACACCAACAGTACTTAAATCATCCGGTGTTAATTCAACAAAATCACCTTGACCAAATTTAAAAGTTTTATCAAACTTACCATTTTCTATTGATCCATCTATTTTCCCATTGGTGTCAGCAGACATATTAATATCTGATATATAGCCATTAACCTCAAGTTTTACACTTGATTCTTTATCCTCTGAACCTATTTTAACAGAACCTTGTGCTTCAAATAGCTTTACGTTTACATTTGCTTTTATAGCATTACTCCCATCGTTTGTTGATGTAACTTTACCTCTAACTTTTAATAAATTGACTTCTCCTTCTAAATCAGCACCGAAAAGTTTTATTCCACCACCTACTCCTATTCTTTTTTTTATTTCAGCTTTATAACTATAAGCATCATTTATTAATTCAGCACCTTGAGACAATAAGGAACTTGTCCTTGCAGATGGAGTAAAATTTTGACTCCTTTTTATACTATCCGGTATATATTGACTATCAGTATCTTCTTCACCATCTGGTGGATCACCAGGTCCAGTAGGTGCCATTCCATCATAATCTTGAAAATACACTGGATTATCAAAAGCATAATTATAAGGACTATGTCTTCTCATATCTTCAGCTAATGGGTCTAAATTCATCCACCTGCCAAGAGCTGCATCATAATTTCTTGCAGACACATCATACCAATTTAAATCTAACTCGCCTTGGTATTCTTTTCCTCCAAATCCATACTTATGGTCACGTCCAGTTATAACGTTATTATACCCCTTATGACTTAAACCAAAGGCATAATAGTTCTTTTCTTGTATAATTTCATGCCTCATGTCTCCATCAGCATCAACATCTACATTACCATTGTTTCTAAGAACGTCTACATGACCATCTCTATCTCCGTCATTATAGGTAATTCTAACATTACCGAGATGATCTTTATACTGGTAAAAGTAATTAAAATTTAAATTTAATGGCGCTTTAGATTTACTATTTGAGCTAGTCATTGGTGGTTCTATGTAGCCCTCTGGGTGGTTAAAGAACTCTAAAACTGCTGGTGTAGATTGTGTTTGTGTAACAAGCTCTTTGTACACATAATTACCTGCATAGTAGGTTGATGTCCAGGTTATAGCATTAGGGTCATATACCATTTTACTGATCTTTACTCCTGTTGCATCATAGCCATACATAATATACCCACCAGTATCGAAACTTACTTTTTTAGGTAAGTTTAAATGGTTGTAGGTAATTGATGTAATGCCTTTATTAGCATCACTAATCATATTTCCATTGGCATCGTATGTATAATCTGTACCACTAGTTACACCATCTTTAAACCCTTCTGTATGCAAACTTGCATCAGCTACTTCTTGCAACTGATTAGTATTCGGCGCATAAGTATAACTTAAATTATCGATAACCGCAGTATTACCCGATGTTAAATCGTATCCATTTCTAGCTAAGTTTAAAATGTTTCCGTTTTTATCGTAACTAATGCTATTTAAATCATATCGCCCATTATTCACTGTATTTGAAGTGTTTATAAAATTAGCCTTGTTAATTCGATTTAATGCATCGTATGCATAGACATATGAACGTTGTACATCGTCACTAGCGGTTTTCCAATGGGTTTCTGAAATATTACCGTTGTATAATTTCTCGGTAGTTGCATTATCTGCCGTGTTGTAGTTTAATTTAAAGGCAAACAAGTCGTCTCCTAATTTAGATACATCGTTAATTTCTTTTAACCAACCTCGTACATTGTTTTTATAATTAACAACTTGTAAGGCTTCACCAGCATTCGCATTTATATCGACTACTTTTAGGTCTTTTATATAACTTCCTAATGCTGCTAAACAACCATCGGCTATTAAATCTGGTGTTGTTGTTACCGCTGTTTGTGCAAACTGGACATTGTTTTTCTTATACCGAATAGTCATTCCGTCTCGTTCTACACGAAATACATCGCCTACTTCAAAATATACGGCAGGTGAAAAACTTTTATACACCCCTTCTTCATAAATATAAACTCGTTTTTCAGTTCCATACCCTGTATAAATAGCATAATCTATTTTAGTATAGCCATCATCTAATGTTCCAGTAGGATCTGATAAGCCAATCATATTAAGCTTCTCATGTTCGGTTACAGTATATTCTACATACCCATCTCCTGAAATACGTTGAGAGGACTCTATATTTCCGTTCCAAGCAATATTATTTCCCTTTGTTAAGAAATTATCTTCTTGAGCTACATTAACCAAATTAACTAGTTCTTGAGACGTAGTATTACTTTGCACCCCTGTTTTCTTAATAACTAATTGTCCTAATTCATCATAAGTATTTTCAAAAATAGTAGTGTACGGACTTCCGTTAATACTTTGCTTTTGATTAACTAACCTTTTTTGATAATCGTAAGCAAACTTATCTTGAGTAACAATAGGATTTTGGTTACTCCTTTTATGAGTCGTTTTCGATTGGGTTACATTTCCTGTAAAATCGTACCAACTCAGTACTGCATCGTTGGTTTGTAAATACTCATTTTCTGAAATTACATAAATAGGTCGTGCTTTTTCATCGTAATGGCTTACCGTGGTGGTCCATTTAGTAGTTTCTAAAGTACGGACTTTACTTCCTGTTGCTAATCCTTTTGTATTGGTTGTAATAGCGGTATCTGCTGCCATGTAATACACCATTACATTACTAATAGCTACGCCTGTATCTACAAACGAACTATCTCCTACTAAAGTAGCTGTACTGGTAGTTTGTGATACATAGAAGACTTCCCCATTTTTTTTGTATAAAATTTGGTTACCATTTCGTTCCACACTAAAGGTATCGCCAGCTTCATAAAAGTTTACAGGTGAAAGATATTTTCCAGTACCCGATTCATAAATGGTTACTCTATTAAGTGTATCATACCCAGAATGAATAGCATAGTTTATTGTATTATAATGATGATTTGAATTACTGCTCACATCTGTAAGCCCTACCATTACACGTTTATCGGTATGTAAAACTTTATATGAGATACCTCCATCATTTTCTATAGTCGCCTGAGTATCAAAACTAGCATTAGACCATGAAACACCAACTGTTTTAGTAATAACTCCTGCTGTCGAAACATTAACACCTGTTTCATTTACTAATACTGTAGATGCCTCTAAAGCTAACGTAGTATCGAAATTATAATCGTCATAATAGTTAATGGTTAATATATCCATTTTACCTACAGAATTTGGCAAACATGAATTACTATAATAAATAGTTGTTCCATTTATAGTTGAAGCACTTGCTAATTTTGTTTCATAATTAACAACTTGCCCATCAAAAACATCTTGTAAACCTGCTCTATCTGAACTATTAGCATACTGCCCTGTATAAGTAACTCTTCCATAAGCATCGTACTTGGTAAATAACCATTTGTTATCGGCTTTTAACAAAGCATCTTGTGTTAATACGGGTTGATGTAATGTATTGTATACGATATACTCCCTATCTTTACCTGGTATTTTCTTTTCGATTAATCGGTTATGCTCATCGTATGTGTACTGATAACATAATTGATTTAATACGTCTTGCTTAATAGCCGAGCCATCTAAGATATTTTCTGAGCCTTCTGGTGATAACACATAAGTTAAGTTTCCGAATTGGTCGTAAATATATTGGGTATCTAAAGCAACTGTTGTACTTCCTTCTTCTACATAGGTACGCTTTAACACTACTCGTCCATTTTTGTCTTTAAACTCTTCTGTGGTATGTAACTTGCCTTTACTTAACTGCCAGTTTTCGTCTTTAGTAATCGTTTTAGATAATTCTTTTATGGAATAGAATCCATTATACTGTAATGTTGGCATTTCTGAATTATTCCCTGTAAAGGATACACTAAAATCTTTTACTTCATTTACTGCATTTGTTCCATATTCGAAACGGATTAAGTTTCCGTTTTGAGTAGCACTATCAAAACTTAAAACATTAACTTGAGCCTCTCTTAAATCAAGACTTAATATAGTATTCACCCCATCAATACACTCTTCTCCGTTCGCATTTGTTATAACTAAATTATTATTGATTATCTCAACCTTATAGTTGGTTATAACTTCATGTCCATCGGATAAAAACCCTAAAGTCATATCTGGAAAATTATAATCTAATGGATAATTTATTCCTGTTTTTAACTTTATAAACCTAGCCTTTGCATCTAATTTAAACCGAAAAGTTAAGATTCCTTGGTTTAAACAAGTATAAATAATATCATAGTCCTCTACAATAATACCATCATTATTAGGGACACTTAATTCTGTACAGTCTGTTCCGCTAGGTGGAAAATTAACAGGTGCTATTATTAAATCTTGTGCATCTGGCCATTGATAATAAAAATTAGCATATTCATTTATATAAACGGTTTCCGTTACCGGGTTTACATACGCTATATCGGTAGGGTCGTATTTCCAATCACTGCCTGGTGCTGCTGTATAACGCACTCTATTTAATCCGGATTTTTCATAAACCGTTTCACTATACGGGTTAGTTGTATTTTCATACTTAACCGTATTATAAAATGTATTGGTTTGGTTTAAGGCATTAGGCCTAAACAAATAATCAGACTCTGTATCTGAAAAAGGCATATACGCCTTAGTCACTTGACTGTTCTGATTATATTCTACATGTGTTACAATATCTGCTTCTGTAGTAGCTGCTTTTACCGATACACTTTGTGTTGGCCTACCAATACCATCGAAATATTGGATACTCTCTACTTTATCACTTGTCGGAACAGTTGATAAATTATCGCTTGTTACAGGGGATTTGTATCCTGTTTTTTTAACGTAATTCTGCGTGGTTGTTTGTCCGTTTGCTAGTACCGAGAATAGCAAGAACAAAGAGGTTATATATATATAATATGTTTTCATGTTTCTTTTCTTTAAATTCAATACTATTACTCTGCTCTAAAGTGATATTCGTTCTGTTCTAGTACATTTCCATCGTGATCTTTTACTAGCAGTAAACGGTTCTGATCGTCATACTCATACGTACTCACTCTTCCTCTTGGGTCTGTCTGACTAATCATTCCTACTAAAGGTTTATAGGTAAACGAGCTTACCATACTATTTGGTAAATTTTCACGTAGCGTATTACACAATATCGTTAAGGTATTATGATTAGCGATTTGTAAGACTTCATAATCTAATGACATCGCTATTCCTTCACTAGACGAACCTGCCATAATAGCTAACACCTCTGTAAGGGTAGCGTTTTCTATTTTTGCTACAGGCGACGAATAGTTATATCCCCACAAATACACCACACGAGTACCATCTTTTTGCTCTATCTCTGTTGGGTTACCAGCTTTATCGTAACTATAGTATTCTACTACTTCTCTAAAATCATCTGACAAATCGTTATTTAAGTTTTTATCTTCTTTTGCTATAAATACTTTTTCTACATACGGGTAATTAGAACGTGCATTACCATAGCTAAATTTTTGAGAACCTATTACAACATTGTCTTTATACCCTGTAGTCTGTACAGGTGAAGCTATTTTATTTTTATCGACTAATAACGAGGCACTTGTTGGCGCTCCATCACTAAATGGATATATCAATTCTGTTTTTATTACCGACCCTTTACTATCGGTTGCAATGGTATAATCGACATAGTTTTTATCGTTATAAAATGTTTCACTTACCACTGTTTGTAACTCCTCTCCTTTCATAGAGTAACTAGTACTTGTCAATTTATTAGGAAATAAACTTCTATCGTATTCTCTATATATTTTTCTATAATAATATTCGTCCATTTCACTTTCGTCAGGAACTGAATAAGAGCATTTACTTAACGGATGTCTATAAAACTTTTCTTCTATTTTTATACCAGCTGGCAGCTGTAACCTTTCTTCTCCTGAAAGCCTTATTGTTTCATACTCATTTATAGTTTTTGCTGCCATATAATTGTTATTCATAAACTCACTTAATCCATACGTTTCATCTTCTAACAATTCATTTCCAGTTTTATCTGCTCCTCCAGGAGTAAAAGGATAGGTGCCACTAGCGTCTAAAATAGCTGGTGTTTTAAATTTCTTTATTGAATAACCATTAATTGGTATTATTTTCTTTCCTAATTGGAGATCACTTTTATAAGCTAATTCATATCGAGAAGATCCATCTTCATTATAAACTGTTGCATCTAAATTATTACACCCGAAAACATCTTCTAAAGGATTGTAAACTACTCTAGGGTTTTTATACACTTTAACCTCTGGGTAAAAAATAGGTAAACCAGAATTTACCGAGATTGGGTTTAATGTAGCATAATAAAATAGTTTAGTATGAAAAGGTATATAAACACACGATACACTAGAACACTCATCTGGAAAATAATAAAACCTACCATTTTTTTGTACACTTTTTAACTCTTCATGAAACTTAACTCCTTTAGAAAAACCTGCCGTATTGTTATAATCGTAAATAGTAATGTCATTTGGGGTTGCATTATTCCCTCCATCGCTATCTGTTGTTTTAACTACTCGAATACCACCACTTGTCCCATTAATAAAGCCTGAAGGATCTATTTCTGTATACGCAAATTCTATTTCTGCTTCTGCATAACCTTTTGTTGTAACTAACAACTCATATGTTCCAGCTGGAACTTTTATAATTCCATTGGTACTCAATTCTCTAGAATAAAATTCAAAAACACCAGTATCGGGGTTATAACCACCTGCATCTCCCCCATCATTTAAGCCAGAAAAATAATTAGGGCAAATTAATGGATATGGGTCTTGACAAAAATTTCTAGCTAACTCTGCTTGCTCTGCAAAATTACCAGTAATCAAAGCTGTATTCTCTCCAGCACACACTCCTCCAGGTGTACAATCTGGACCACTTAACCGTTTCAAGTAAACCTCTGTTTTATCACCTGATCCATTAAATGATTGCTCTTTACTCGAAATACTAGCATAAGCACTATTATTTAATGTGATTAATTGAGTTGTTGTTTTTAAATCTGCATCATATGCCTGTCTATTTCCTGATTGCAACCTATACTTATGCTGCATATTTGGAACTATTGTTGACACCTCTTCAAACCCAACTTTAATTTGGTTTTGTTCGTATTCTATTTCTGTTTCCCCTTTAGAAGGATAAATTATTGTTTTTAACGCACCAGCTACCGTATAGTCAAAATAAGAATTTTTATCTGCCTTATATCGAGTTGTTGGTATATGAATAACATATTGGTTATCATCTTGTCCATTATAATACCCCCAATTATCTTGAGCTGTTATTTTTTGAGGTAAATTATCTGAAAAATCAATTACTTTATCCTTATTATAATAATCAAACGCATAATAAAAGGCATCATTTTTTGTAATTTTATCTAACGTCCTTCGCACTCCTGTATGCGTAAAATCATATTTATAAAGTTGTTCACTGTCAGAATTCGTGATTTTTAATTGTGTATATAACGGATACTCATTTGTATTATTCAACGTAAAATCTACAGTACCTTGAGGAAAAATTATTTTCTTTAAAGATGGCTGTCTTATATCAGTAAAATTCCCTCCTCTACTATACCTTTCTTTTTCTATTTCTCCATTAATAAGTTGACAATCGCTATTTAGATACGAATAATAAATTTTTCTATCATTTAATGATGCCGTTGCATAAAAGTTTTTAGATTGGTATTCATGTGTTTGATACTCAAATTTAATTTTATTAAACGAAGCATTTTCTGTATCAACATCGTCATAATCCTTTAAAATAATCTCAGATAAAAACCAGCTAACCGTCCAAGAATCTGACCAGTCTGGTATATAAATATCTACTGGCAACCCATGTGGTCTATGTACTTCTTTTTGGTCAAATACATAACGGATACCATTATCGTCTGTTACCGTAATTTTATTCCAAGTAAAATCTACTTTATAATTTTCTGGAGATAACAACTTCGCTTCATACAAACCTACATCTGTTTTAACTACCTTAAAAGCAAAACTTAATCCACCAGCATTTACATTGTATTTGTCTGGCTCTGTATCAATAATACCCTTCATCGTATTAACAGCTCTATCCCACGCAAGCCCATTGCCTGCCACATAATCATTTACAGTAGTTTGTGAAGCATATGAATAATACCCTTTTGCATGCTCATCTGGCAACCCCCTAACTTCTCGACTAATTACACCTCCAGAAATTAAAGACCAACCTAAACCAGCTGCCGAAGGACGTTCTTCTGCTTTTAAACCTGAATAACCATAGCTTAAATTGATAGGCCAACTAAATCCGCCTGCTGCTATCGTATAAAGTGGCACTGAATAATTCAACTGACCTGTACTTAAATTAACAGGTACATTACCATGCCTTACTAATTCTGTGGCTTGGGGGGAGTTTGGAGTCAAATTTAGATATTGACCCGGGGTCCCGTCTGGGTTGTTATATAACTGTGCATAGCCATAGTTAAGCACAAGTAAAAACAGCAATAAAAACTTCTTCATATAAAATTACTTCAGTTAGATAATAAATATGATAAAAGTACTTTATGATTTACTAGGAAGAATGCACTACTTTATGAGCGTGCCATTATTCTTTATAAGCGTAGTGATTTTATGAAAAAAGCTTTATAAAATCTGTAAGCAGGTATTTGTTTCTTGTAGAAACTTGTATTTTTTCATCGTTACTAAGCACAAGGTTTTCTCTTTTATAAACACTTGTTATATGAGCAGTATTTACTAGAATAGAACGACTAGCTTTAAAAAACTTTTTATCTTCAAGTAATTCTTGGTAATATTTTAATGGCTTTGTTGTTAGGTATGTTTTGTTTTTTATGGTAATATTAGTATAGCTTCCATCTGCTTTACAAACAATAATATCTTTAACTGAAATAAATAAATGAGAATCTCCAATATTGACCATTATTCTAGGGTTTTCATGATCTAAGTAAGCGTTGAGTTTTTCCTTTTTTTCTAAAAAATGATTACGTTTAGTTTGTTTTTGATATTTAAAAATAACTCGGGTGAGCTGTTCTAAATCAATGGGCTTTAATAAATAGTTAAAAGCACAGTATTCAAAAGCTTTCTGGTAATAATTGTCATAACCTGTAGTAAAAACAACTTCAAAATTTTGATAATCTATTTTATCTAAAATCTCAAAGGAGAGACCATCCTTTAGTTGAATATCTAAAAAAACCAATTCTGGCTTGTGCTTCTCAATACTTTTAAGAGCCTCCGTAATAGTAGGACTAATATCCAAAATGATTATTTCAGGAAAGGAAGATTCGAGTAGGTTTTTTAAATAATTACTCGATTTTAATTTATCCTCAACTATTATGGTTTTAATTTTATTCTTCAAAAAGACTTGATTATTTTTATCGCCATAAATTTAACAAAAATGATACGTACTTTAGTCTTAATAATTAGTTTCTTTTTTTGCAATTCTATATTAAGTTTAGCACAAGAAAAGTATAAGCAAGAGGTAATTGATACCATGACCTTAAGGAAACCATTTAGTTATCAAAAATTTAATCACTATGAAGCAGCATTAAATTCGAATCCTAAACTAATTGGTTGGACCTATTTTTATACTAGAAAAGCCTATTTTCATCAAATTAACCGTAGGCATGATTCAACGTTATATTATGCAAATAAAGCTATTGATGCTTTTTTAAAATTAAAAACACCACCTGATAGTGAGATTAATTATGCTATTACTTCTTACTATATGAAGGGAGTGATGCTTAATAAAGAGTTTAAGTATAAGGTTTCTACTGAAAGTTTTATTAAGGCTATGGAAATGATTGACAATTTTAACCCTAAACATAACTATAGAGGTTATGTAGCCTATTTTATAGCTGAAAATCAAAATTTGCTGGGAGACTTTAATTTGACGCAAAAATATGCTAAAATAGCCATGAAAGCTCCAGTGTTTAAAAGACTTTCTGCAGATTATGGAAATGTTTATGAATATTTAGCTTTTGTAAAAGAAGATTTAAAGGAGTTTGATTCAGCAGTTTATTATTACAATAAGGCACGTCTTTTTTTTAAATCAAAAAATAACATTAGAAATGTCATTGTTAATCATAATAATATAGGTGATGTATTTCGAAAAAAAGGAGTGTTAGATTCGGTTAAATACCACTTTACTAAAGCCAATGAATTGCTTGAAAAAAATGAGTTAAATAATGCTGTTGGGGGGCTTTTAGATCAACCCAAATTTGTAAAGGCCAACATGGCTTATTTAAAAATAGTAGATGAAAATTATAATGAAGCGGAGAATGATTTAAAGGAAATATTAAAATCACTCGAAAATAGAAAAATAAATAATTACGTAAAAGAGTTAAAGAACACATGTTATGACTATCTTATTGAATGCTATTATAGAAAAGAAGAGTTTCAAAAAATTATAACAGTATCAAATCAAAAAAATAAACTTTTAGTTGCTTACCAAAAGGAGTTTACTAATAGCGGATTACAAGAGTTGGAAACTAAATATAATGTAAAGAAAAAAGAAAAAAAAATAATCACACTTTCAGAAGAGAATAGAGTGCAAGCCACCATTTTAAACCAACAAAAAATAATCCTTGGGATACTTGGATTAGTGATGGTGCTTTTATGTGTTGCAGGGTATTTATTTATTAGACAACGAAAATTAAAAGCCAATTATGAAAAGGTAGTGTTACAGCAAAGATTATTGCGTTCACAAATGAACCCTCATTTTTTGTTTAATGCATTGAGTTCTGTATGTGAGATGGTTAATGAACAGTCTAAAAACACCATTCCTTATATAGCTAAGCTATCGAAATTATTACGTCTGATTTTGAAAAACTCAAGACAAGATTTTATATCTCTTAAAGAAGAAAAACAAGTCCTACAAGATTATTTAGATCTTGAATCAAATTTTAATGAAAATTTTAATTTTAAGCTAGAGGCAATAGACTCTATAGAAGAAGAAATTATTTGTATCCCTCCAATGCTAGTACAGCCTTTTGTTGAAAACTGTATACAGCATGGTTTATCAAATGAGATTAAAAAGGGTGAAATTTCTATTTTATTTAAAAAAATGGAACATGAAAAATTGATTAATTGTATTATAAAAGACAATGGTATTGGTTATAATGGTTCAAGTGTTAAAATTAAGGATCAATCTTTTTCTAGTGATATCGTAGCAGAACGTTTGAAAACTTTTAAGAATGAGTTTAAAGTAAATTGTAGGTTCGAAATTTTATCTAACAAAAATAAAGGTACTGAAGTACACCTTTATATGCCATATATTTTAGACGAATAATACAATGTTTTCTTTTTGATTTCAATACTTGAATTTCTCGCTCATTGAACTTTCAATAAAAAAACAGACATTGAGTTAATAAGTTACTAATTAAATTTCAAGGTGCTCATACGTAAATTGAATTGTTTTATTTTACAGTAATTTCAAACAAGAAAAGGTATAAACATGGAAATTTTAGAGGATATAGCTCTAATGAATAAAACCTAAAAACAATAAACCTTTCATAACTAATGCGTTACGAAAGGTATTTGTGACCGCGAAGGGATTCGAACCCCCAACCCTCAGAGCCGAAATCTGATATTCTATCCAGTTGAACTACGCAGCCATTATTTTATACTTTTTATCAAGTTATATTTCTATATTCCAATAACTATTGGGAGAGTACAACTAAATACTAAGCTAAATTTTTCTTTACTAATACGGAAATAGTTTTTCCATCCGCCTGGCCTGCAACCTCTTTATTTACAGCAGCCATTACTTTCCCCATATCCTTCATTCCAATTGCTCCTAATTCCTCAATTGCTTGAAGTACTATTTTTTCTACTTCTTCCTCTGTAAATTGTTCTGGCAAAAACTGCTCTATAATAGCTGCTTGTGCCAATTCAGGCTCCGCTAAATCTAATCTACTTTGCTCTGTAAAAATAGCAGCGCTATCCTTACGTTGTTTTACCAATTTCTGCACTAACTTAATTTCACTAGTGGCTGACAATTCTTCTTTAGTCCCTGAAGCAGTTTGCGCTAATAATAGTTCTGCTTTTATAGCTCGCAATGATGTCAAGGCAACCTGATCCTTAGCTTTCATAGCCTCTTTCATCTTTACCATAATCTCTGCTTGTAAACTCATAACATAAGGTTTTTAAATACGCCTGTAAATATAAAAAAATTAAACCGAAACAATCATTGACTGTTTCGGTTTAACTAAATTAATTTTCACTTTTAACACTAACTAAACTACTTTGGCCATATAAAGCCTTAATCTACATTATCATGTAAAAAAGAGTTGTTAGAACGCAACTGAATATCATCATTATTATCAGTACCTATGGAAGTTCGAGATATTTCTCCATTATCAGCTGATTTTTTATTTAACTCAATCCCCATACGCTTATACGCAGGCTCTTTTTCTATTTCATCAATATTGTTGGCGTTATGACGAAATTTATAATTAAACTCCTTTAATTTCTTTCTTCTAGCATCTGCTCTTAATTTTAAGCTTTCTTCTATTGATGTATTAAAAGGATCTATTTCAACTTCCTTTTCAGAATCAACAACCTCTTCTTCTAGCTTTTCAATATTTTCAACCATCTGAGGCGCTTCAAAAGAAGCAGGCTCCTCTACTTTACGCTCATTTACTGACACACTATCTTCCATTTCCGGACAATCTAAGCTATAACGAATAACTCCGTCTTCACTTTGTTCATTTACAGAAACAACCTCAATATGATCAGTAACCTCGATTTCCTCTATCTCTTCAGATAACTGAAATACAACTTTATCTTCTACTTGTTGTATCGGCTCAAATAACTCATCTGAAGCTACCATAGACGCATCAACAGAAAACAACACTTCTTCTTCTGTTTGCACAACTTCAGGAGCAATAACTTCTATATCATTCACTTCAGTAATTACAAAATCATCCGTAGCAACTACAGAAGGAGGAAACACCTCTTCATGTACAACATCAATATTCTTAATTAATTCAGATGTTGGAATCAAATCAGAAACTACTTCTTTTGGTTTCACTTCCTCTATCTCCTCATTATCAAACAATGTATGTTTAATAACTGGAGGAGTTTTTTTCACAGGAGCAACAACTGCTTTTGGTAATTCAACTTCAGGAACCACATTTTTAATAGACAAAACCTGAGTAGCTTTTTGGTTTTCCTCTAAAGCATGAATTATTTTTTTTGCTTCAGTATTAAATATGTCATCTTGTTGTTCTGCATCAAATCCAGTTGCAATAATAGTAACTGACACATCACCTCCTAAAGCCTCATCTTCACCAACACCCATAATGATATTAGCTCCGTTCCCCGCCTCAGACTGAATATGATCATTTATCTCTCCTATTTCATCAATAGTAATTTCCTCTGTACCAGAAATAATTAGCAATAATACATTTTTAGCACCAGTAATTTTATTATCATTTAACAGTGGGGAATCTAAAGCTTTAAAAATTGCTTCGTTAGCTCTATTAGCCCCTGATGCTGTTGCCGAACCCATTATTGCACTACCGCTGTTAGACAATACTGTTTTAGCATCTCTTAGGTCAATATTTTGCATATAGTGATGCGTAATAACTTCCGCTATCCCTTTTGCTGCTGTAGCTAATACTTCATCAGCTTTAGCAAACCCAGCTTTAAACCCTAAATTACCATAAACTTCACGTAATTTGTTGTTGTTGATCACAATAAGAGAGTCTACCTCTTTACGTAATCTTTCAACTCCAATTTGAGCTTGTTCATTTCTCATTTTTCCCTCAAACTGAAATGGAATAGTTACAATACCAACTGTAAGCACATCCATTTCTTTTGCCATACGAGCAATGATAGGAGCCGCACCTGTACCAGTACCTCCTCCCATTCCTGCCGTTATAAATACCATTTTGGTATTTGCGTCAAGCATTGCTTTAATTTCTTCAAAACTCTCTATAGCAGATTGCTCTCCTACATCAGGATTTGCTCCAGCCCCTAACCCTTCAGTTAGGGACATTCCTAACTGAATTTTATTTGGCACAGGACTGTTTTCCAGTGCTTGTGAATCTGTATTACAGATCACAAAGTCTACCCCATTAATACCAGCCTGGAACATGTGATTAATAGCATTGCTACCCCCTCCACCTATTCCAATGACCTTAATCACATTAGACTTGTTTTTTGGTAAATCAAATGAAATACCTCCGAATTCTGTGTTGCTACTCATAAATTCTTTTTTATACTTTTGTCGTAAATAATTTTTGCAAAATAATTTATACTATTCTGCGGTATCTAAAAAATCTCTGAAATTGTCCGACCATTTTTGGAAAAAACTTTTCTTTTCCTCACTTGGTTTTTCAATTATTTGCTCCTCTACTATCTCCTTATCAGAAATAGCTTCAGAAACAATTGGGTCGATATTTTGGGGTATCTCTTCAATAACTTCTTTATCTCTAGTCACTTTTGATTGTACTTCCGCCGCATTCATCACCAAGCCAACCGCTGTCGCATACATCGGACTAGTTGTTTTTTCATTAGAATCTCCAGCTAAATGTTCATTAGGATACCCTATTCTAGTATCCATCCCTGTAATATATTCCGTCAATTGCTTAATGTGATTCAATTGTGAACCACCACCAGTAATTACAATACCAGCAATTAACTTCTTTTTTTGCTCCTCGTGACCATAATTTTTAATTTCAGAAAAAACCTGTTCTATTATTTCTACAACTCTTGCATGAATAATTTTAGATAAGTTTTTTAATGAAATTTCTTTAGGCTCTCTACCTCTTAATCCAGGTATAGATACTATTTCATTTTCTTTATTTTCTCCTGGCCAAGCTGATCCAAACTTTACTTTTAATAGTTCTGCTTGTTTTTCAATAATAGAACAACCTTCTTTAATATCTTCAGTAATTACATTACCTCCAAAGGGAATCACAGCAGTGTGACGAATAATCCCGTCTTTAAAAATGGCTAAATCGGTAGTTCCCCCACCTATATCTATTAATGCTACACCAGCTTCCTTTTCTTCCTGACTCAATACTGCATTTGCAGATGACAATGGCTCAAGTGTAATACTAGCCAAGCCTAATCCAGAATTTTTAACACATCTCCCTATATTTCTAATAGATGCTATTTGCCCAACTACTACATGAAAATTAGCTTCTAATCTTCCTCCATACATTCCAATAGGCTCCTTGATTTCTGCTTGCCCATCTACCTTATACTCTTGTGGTAACACATGAAGAATCTCTTCTCCTGGTAACATAATTAATTTATGCACTTGATTGATTAACGCATCAATATCATTCTCATCAATTACTTCATCTGAATTAGTTCTAGTAATATAATCACTATGTTGAATACTTCTAATGTGCTGTCCTGCTATTCCAACAACTACTTCTTCAATTTTTAATCCTGAAGACATTTCTGCTTCTTGCACAGCCTGCTGAATAGACTGAATTGTTTGTGTAATGTTATTTACAACACCTCTGTGCACCCCAAGGCTTTTGGTTTTCCCCAACCCAAGAATTTCCAATTTCCCATATTCATTCTCACGACCAATCATGGCCACAATCTTCGTTGTCCCAATATCTAAACCAACCGCAATTTTACTGTCTTCCATAGCTTATTTTTTGGTGCAAATTACTTGTGATGCAATTTGTAAATTAACCCTTTTATATATTTTTATCGTTTTATCCTTTATCGCTTTCTTGTAAAAAGCTTTAAAGTTATTCAACTTTCTTTTTCTGTTTTCTGATGTACCAAAGTCAACCAAAAAATCAAATTCCCTCATCAATAACGTGTACTTATCTCCTAACACTTTTACCCCTACAACCTCTTTTTTAAAAAACAGATCTTCTTCAATACTTTTCATCACTTTAAATACATCTGACAAGTTATTTTTAGTAACATTACCAGTCACCAAAGGGACTCGCACAGAAAAATTTGGCGAAGTAGGCATCTTTTTGCCTTCTTCGTCAATGTAAAATGACTCATTTGTTTGTACTCTTGCTAGTGGTCTTTTTTGCAAAACATTAACCCCAACTTCCCCATTTACAGAAACATACACATTAGCGTCTCTTATATATGGATTAGTATCTAACACAGACTCTATATTATTCAAATCTAAGGCATCTTTTCTTATGTTTTTCACACTCCCGTTATTTTGTATTAACAACTTATTAACCGTTTCTTCAGAAATCAATGGTTGCTCAGAATTTTCAAATACTATAGGGCTTGGCGTTAAAAAACGAGATTCGTTTCTCACTGATGCTGAGACAGATAAAAACAAAACCACCCCTAACACCAAAAACAATTTAATGTTTAGCATTATTTTTTCAGGAAATCTTCTAATTTTACCTAATTTACTCATTATCAGTATTTAATATATTTCTTTTTTTATACGCTGTACTTCAGCACCAATATCACCAGCACCGATTGTTAATATTATTTTTGCCTCAGAGTTTTTAATTTCCAAAACAATATCTTTTTTATCAATTAATTTCTTGTTTTCATTTGTTATTTTACTCAATAACCACTCAGAAGTCACTCCTTCGATAGGCAATTCTCTTGCTGGATAAATATTCAATAAACGAACTTCATCAAACTGACTTAAACTCTCTGCAAAATCCGACGCAAAATCCTTTGTTCTACTATATAAATGTGGTTGAAATATTGCCATTACCTTATCATTTGGATACATTTCAGTTACCGCCTGATACACTGCTTTAATTTCCGTAGGATGATGCGCATAATCATCTATATACACTAAATTATCTGTTCTAATTTGGTAAGTAAATCGACGCTCAACTCCTTTAAAAGAAGCCAATCCTTCAATCAACTTAGTTGCCTGAAAGCCAAAATCATACGCCATTGCAAAAGCCACTAACGCATTATTTAAATTATGTTTCCCTGGCAAATAAAACTCAATATTCCTCAACACCTCTTTAGGCGTTATTATACTAAAACGATATGCACCGTTTATAATTTCAATATCCTGAATACTATAATCTGCATCTTCATTAACCCCGTAAGTAATTCCGCTCAAAGGCAACCCATTTTTAACAAATAACTTACTCTTATCAGGTAGCTTATCTGAAAATTCCACAAAACTCTTCTCCAATTCATCTGCTTGACCATAAATATCTAAATGATCTGCATCCATTGACGTAATACAGGCTACATCTGGAAACAACTGTAAAAACGACCTATCAAACTCATCTGCCTCAACCACTGATATTTCAGAACCATTCAAAATTAGGTTAGAGTGATAGTTTTCTGTAATTCCTCCTAAAAACGCAGTCATATCAGCATCACATACTTTTAGCAAATGCCCTAAAATACTTGATGTTGTTGTTTTACCATGCGTTCCTGCAACTGCAAAACAAAAGGTGCTTTCAGTAATTAACCCTAAAACCTCTGCCCGCTTCTGCGTATTAAAATTATTAGAGATAAAATACTGCAATTCACTATGTGTTTTTTGAACCGCAGGAGTAAACACTACCAATGTTTTATCGGGGTTTTTAAATTCTGATTCAATTAAATCAACCGAATCTTCAAAATGGATAGCAATCCCCATTTCAATTAAAACATCTGTAATTTTTGTTGGTGTTTTATCATAACCCGCAACTCGCTTTCCTATTATACAGAAATAGCGAGCAAGAGCACTCATACCGATTCCTCCGATACCAACAAAATAGACATTATGTATTTTTTCTAAATTCAAATCTTAACTATTTTTACTCATCATAATTTTCTTCATTTCTCTGCTTAAAATATTTTTATTTTTCACTTCAAAACTTCAGTCGAAGTAACATCATCGTCCAACTTTACACCTCCATATATTTTCAACGTCCAAAAACACATCTCTATTACTTTATTTCATTAAAAGTCCAATATTTATGATTCATCAGCTCACTGATAAAATCAGTTTTTCAATTTCATCAACAATATCCCGAGTAGCATTTCCTAGTGCTAGCTTTTTTATTTCAACTGATAATTTATCCTGTAAAATATCGTCTACCAACAACTCTTTACATTTTACTTCAAAATCAGTATCCAATGCTGATTCTTTTATCAAAACACCAGCACCTTTACTTGTAATTGCTTGAGCGTTTTTAGTTTGATGATCTTCCGAAACATTTGGACTTGGTATAAAAATAACTGGCTTACCCACTACACATAATTCAGAAACAGAACTTGCTCCTGAACGCGAAATTACAATATCAGCCGCAGCGTATGCCAAATCCATTCTGTTTAAAAACGCATGTGTTTGCACTCCTTTATTTTTATTATACTTCTTATACTCTTCGATATATAACTTTCCTGTTTGCCATATTAACTGCACACCTTGATCTTCAAAAAAAGATAATTGCTTATCAATAAGTTTATTTATTCTTCTAGCTCCTAAACTCCCTCCTAAAATTAGGATCGTCTTCTTAGTTTTATCCAATTTAAAGAAACCTTGTGCTTCTTTTCTTTTAGAATAAATTTCTAATAAATCCTGACGTACAGGGTTTCCTGTTTTTACAATTTTGTCACTAGGAAAAAATCGGCCTAAATTATCATAGGCAACACATATTTTCATTGCCTTTTTTGACAATAACTTATTAGTTATCCCTGGAAATGAGTTTTGCTCCTGTATTAGCGTTGGTACTCCTGTAGAATTAGCCATATACAATAAAGGACCACTTGCAAAACCACCAGTACCAATAGCTATATCTGGCTGAAACTGTTTCACAATTTTTTTAGCCTTACAAAGGCTACTGATTAACTTAAAAGGAAATAATAAGTTATTTTTAGACAGTAACTTCCTTTGTATTCCTGAAATCCAAAGCCC
>Ga0105354_1000750_pt1 | contig 20092 bp, 13 predicted proteins | sample GOMGulsemesocosm_FD_83658 | JGI IMG/M metagenome (GOLD analysis project Ga0105354, IMG submission 83658) | Methane-oxidizing microbial communities from mesocosms in the Gulf of Mexico - GOM9B Gulf of Mexico | ecosystem: Environmental > Aquatic > Marine > Cold seeps | place: USA: Gulf of America...
CGTAATAAAACGAGCTGTTTTTTTTGATATCTGCTTTAGGATTTTTCTTTAATTCCATTATACTTTATATTTATAGACGCTAAAATAACCAAATATTAGCGAAATATGCAACTATTTAACTGATTTTAACTCCTTATATTTTTTAATTTGATATAGCAAAACTACAGCCATTAGTATTCCTAAACTATTTGCTAATACATCATAAAAATCTCCAGAACGAGCTTTTCTAAGAAATTCTTGAAGTAGTTCTATACTTATTCCTACAAAAAAAGCAAACAACGATGCTTTTAAAACATCTTTTAAAATTTCTTTTTTAAACTCGAGAGATGAAAAATAGCCAAACCAAACTAATGTGAAAATAAAATAAATTCCAAAATGCACCACTTTATCTAAATTACTAATAGATATCTTCACTGGACTTTGAACCTTTACCAAACTAATAACGTACACAAATACTGTGTACGCTATTGCTATTAAAAATAATTTTAGCTTACTAAGCACCAATTAATTCTTTGTATGCTACTACAGTCAATAATTCTTCCAATTGAGAAACATTACTAACTTTTACTTTAACCATCCAACCTTCTCCATAAGGATCCGTATTTACTTTTTCTGGCTCATCTTCCAATGACTCATTAAACTCAATAATTTCTCCATCAACTGGCAAAAATAAATCAGAAACAGTCTTAACTGCTTCAACAGTTCCAAAAACCTCTTCTTGTTTTAATGTCTCATCTAAAGTATCAACTTCAACATAAACAATGTCACCTAATTCTTTTTGAGCAAAATCAGTAATACCTATTGTTATTACATCACCATCAACCTTTATCCACTCGTGGTCTTTTGTATATTTTAATTCTTCTGGAAAATTCATTGTATTGCTGTTTAATAATTTTTAATTGTACGCAAAAATAATTTTTAGTTCTGACTATTCAAACTTAATGCTAATTATTTCTAATTATTTGATAATTAATTACCAAAATTATATCTTAAAGTGAATCCACCTCTCATTGTTGTTTGAGGAAAAGACGTTGAAATTTCAGATTCTGAAAATGTATAATCAAAATAGAACAATGTTGTAAAGTTCTTACTCAAGGCATAATCAGCCTTAAGAGTCCCACTCCACAATTTTTGTCCTGCAGTAATTTGATTGTTATCAATATCTAAATAACGCACAATTGTTTTATTGTTACGTAGTGACACATCAAGTTTCATATTTAAATCTCCTGATAACGTTTGCTTTTCTCCTAATAACCTAGTCTTAAATTTTAAATCTTTTATTCGATACCCTAATCCTAAAATATATTCCCTTCCTTTTATTTCTGTCAGTAAACCATTATCTAAACTTAATGACAAAGCTCTGTCTTTCTTCATTTCTGCACTTAACTTAATTGAATTCTTCATTTCCATATCCATTTTAAACAATGGACTGAATTGCTCTGTTAAGTTAACGTTAGACAAAATGGTTGCACTCTTAAAGTTTCCTGCTTGATCTATATTATTTCCCGGATCAGCCTGTAATTCCAAATTAGTTCTAAATTGATTTACAGTATATCCTGCTTTATAACCATGCGCTACAGAAAAACGTTTAAAATTACTCTTAAACCATTTCATTTCCATCAAACCTGTGTATTTCAATGACCAATTTGGCAAAGGCACATCTCTGAATATCCCCGTTTTTTCTTTACTTGCATCCTTACCAGAATACGCTGCTAAAAATGACGGCAATAGCACTTGCTGACTTGTTTTCCCATAACCGTTAGGATATCCTTCTAAATCTAAATTAGCAGGATTATTCACATCAATACCTGCTTCTCTAGCTAAACGAAAGGCAACATCCTTCCTATTAGATTTGAATGTTTCAAAAACTTTCGAGCCCGTTTCATCACTCTTTGTAAAAGCTGTTTTAATTAAAATTGTAGATATATTAAAATTTCCAAATGTGTTTGGCGTTAAGGCCTCATATTCCCCATTTAAACCATTAGCATCCGCTCCATTAATTCTATAATTTTCAGTATAATTATGTTGGTATGTCCTATTAGCATTTAAATCAATTTTTAACTTTTTAATAGGCTCAATATTTGCAGTAATATTTAATTGCTTATTCTTTGAGCTTGTAAATTGTTCGTTAAAATCTGGATACAAAGTTAACCATCCTTTTTTAGCTGCTTCATAACGTAAATCATCAGATTGCGTACCAAAAGTGTATCCTAACGAGGGTTTTAATGTACCAAAGAAACCTACATCATTTGTATACCCAGGAACATAACTACCACTGTTTTCAGTATATTTTATTTGAATTTTTTTAACAGAAGTAACCATTCCAACACCAAAATTGAATAATTTATTAGAAAAACTAGCTTTTGGTTTTGTCCTACTTTTCGCTCTAATTTCACCTAATTGCTCTGTCAAAGATTTTATTTTCTTATCTACTTTTATCTGCTTACTTTCTGACAAAGAATCTTTAGCTTTGAAACGTTCTAGTTTCTTAGATTTTCTATTTTTCTTAGGCTTTAAAGCTCTCGCATATGTTTTCTTAAAGTTCTTCTTTTCTAAACCAATATACTTATAAAACTTCTTCATATCCAAAGAAGAATTTAAATCATGTGTTTGACCATTCTGTACTGAATTCCCTAAATTAAATGTATTACCTGTTGCTACACCAAATTCATCAAACTCTTCAACTGCTGTCAAACCATCTGAACCTTTTTGCCATTGAAAGTCACCCGTATAAGAATAATTAGACTTTATAAAACTTAACATTGGAAGCTTGTCAAAAGGTAGCTCATAATTTAATTGAAATTGTTGTGAGTGTAAGTTAGGATCACCTGTTTGAAAGAAACCGTCCCAAACTGTATTTTCTTGATTAATAAACCCTGACTTATCAATATAGTTTTTAACTATGTTATTACGAGATGCTGTAAAATTAAACTGTAACTTCTTTGTTAAATTATGCTGAATATTATACTGCCAATCAAACATATAATTACGTTTATACAAATCTGGCAAAGGAATACTACCTACCGTATTATTTACATCTCTAAATCGTTGTTTGTTATATAGTCTAGAAAAATTAGAGTTAAACGAAATATTAGACGGTAATAAATTGAAATTTATATCTTTTAATATTTTGTAATACTTACTCCTATTGGTGAATTTCATTTTCTTTAATGGCTCAATAGATTTTTCTGGAAATCCATAACCATAAGTCAAACCAGATCTTACGTTCTGCTCTAAGTAATTTTGAACTTCATAATCACGGTGATTCACTTGATTATAGGAATATGATGCTGTAAAATTTTCAATATCATAAACTCTAGGTTTTGAATCCCCAGTTCGATCTTTCCTAACTCCAATGAAATTTATGCTTTTTCTTTTTGTAAAATCCTCAGCTCGTTCTTTATAAAAATCTTCATTTCCTGGATCTTGATCAATAATTGTTTCCAACTCTAAATCTTGATACAACGGATCATATTTCGGCGTAATTATCTCTTCCCCAATACCATAATTAAATGGTATTTTGATTCCCCATTTTTTAGGTAACAATTGCCCTATATTTAAATTTGTTACTACGTCATATTGCTTTACATCATCCCTACTTCTTTCGTTAGGACCTTGCTCCAAAGACCCAAAACCAACAGTACTTCTTTTACCTGAAGCAGAAACTGTTGCAAAATCAGCTAAATTTGCATCTGCGCTTAACAATGCTGCCCAACCACCTTTATTGTCCATATCAGACAAGCGGAGTTCATTAAACCAAACTTCCCCAGAAACTGTTTGTGGAGCTTGTGAAGGATCAATATTACTTTTCACCCCAAGCATTAAATTACGGATACTCCCTAAACTAGGGTTACCTTTTATTGCTATTCTATATTTAATACCATCTCCTATTTTAGTAGTAGGCAAACCATCAATATCTAAGGTTAAATACTCAACAAAACTACCATCTTCCGAAACATCAAAATACCTAACATCTGTAGCAATACCTGAAGTTGATATTCCTGAAGCCTTTATTTTCTTTAAAATATCTAACTGTAAATCTATTTCATTTTCAACTGGCCAAACTTCAGTTGCAGACACACTTGCTACCGAAGGCCTTAACGGCACTTCTATATGATAATAATTATTTGTTAAATCACCACCCATACGCATAAAAGCAGCCAAATCTCTATCTCCTAATGTTTCTGTCTCTGAAAAATTTTGAGCATGAATAAACATTCGCATTTTTTTAAACTGCAACATGTCAATACTAATATTTTTATATACTGCTCGCGAATCTTTTATTTCTAGATCTTTCACACGAACAGATAAAGATTGTTCATTTTGACGTAACACTGTATTGTTACTAAACAACTCTTCTAATTCAATTCCTGGAGGAACAACATAACCCGGGTTTTCTTGCGTATTTACAGCTCCAACTTCAAACTCAGTACCATCTCCAGTATTATCAGATTGCCCATCTAAGGACTGCGTATATGTTCTCCAATCCCCTCTTACTAACTCTAAAGTACCAAAACGAATTACTACATCTTCAGCAAAATCACTTAAAAACATACGCATAAAACGTATTGATCTAAAATCACTAATACCATTAACCGATTGCGCATGTCCTCCCCTCAAAGGAACTCTAAACTGAATCCATCGCACTCCTTTTGTATTTCCATCAGGTAATAAAACATTTCTTGTTTTAACATCACGAACAAAGTTTGATGTCAAATCCATTCCTGGAGTAATATCTAACTCATATTGATAATAACTATCAATCGTATTCATTGTATTATCTCTATTCAAATCCTCAACATCTGGCAAAGTAGTTGAACCTCGGTTAGTGTCAGATACACTTACTGGTGAATTTCCTTCTGTTCCATTATAATTATAGTAACGTTCAGAAATAGTTCCAGGTGTATTTAAATAATACACATAATTATCTCCAGCCGGATCATTTGACGAAGCATTAACCGTGTAAATAGCTCCTTCATTACCATCACTCAATCCATCTAATCCAATATCTTGATTTGTTCTCGCAGCTCCTTCCGAATCAAACGCATAAATTAAAGCTTGATTAGTAGGTACTTTACCCCAATCAGTAGATGTTGTATTAGTAGTTGAACCGTCTTCTGGCAAACCATTTTCATACAACTTTCTACCATCTCTTAAAACATCTTCCGAGATACTTCCTAAGTTAATCGTTAATTTTCCCCCTGCAGATGCTAACTCAACATTATCATAATACGGATCTTGCACCCAGAACTCCATAAACTCTACATTTGATTGCTCAAAATCTGTTGTAGTTAATTGACGGGTAATACCTGCCCAATTGTTTGTAGGATTGGTCTGAATGTTAACTTCTGGTGCATTATTATAAGGCCCTCTTTGGTCTGGGTAATAAGCTAAATCTAAGGTTTGTAATACTGTTGTCTGACCTGTAGCTATATCTTGATCCACTACTTCATTAATGAATACTCGTCTTGTTTCTATAGTAGAAATATCATCGTTAGAAATCCCAGAAGGCTTATTATTACTATAAAAAATCGGATCAATTCCATACCAAGCTAATTTTGCTCGTCTAAACCCTTCTCCCACAACACCATCAGCTATAGGCACAGTTAATGAATTATCAACTCCTTTTCCTCTAGGAATACTAGCTAATTTCCAAGCCAAAGGTGACTTTACATCAATTGCAGATTGCGCAGCTTCAAAATCATCAACATAAGTAGTTGCCTCCCCATTCTGTTTTGTTTGTTTTGGTGAGCCTGGCAATAAGTATGCAAATTCCCCCCTAACAGATAAATTTGAAGGAACATCGGTGTCTATATTCGGTAATTTATTTACTAGTCGCGTTAAAAATGGCACCTCTGTAGAATAGTTCCCATTAAAACCAACAATTGTATTATTTATAGGCTCGTACCCTAAATTAGCTTTCTGTGTAAGTGGTTTTTCTTTTAAGTTTAAAAAAGTACCTCCTATTTGGAAATTATCATTGAATTTATGCTCTATATTTAATCCTGCAAATCGTTTAGATTGTTGTCCAAATGCTGCATTATTTTCAACAGATATATCAATTGGAGTTCCAGATGCTTTTAACGCCTCATCCAGAATTTGCACTCGTCCCAATTGATAATCAACTGTATAATCAACTCCTTCTACTAACTGTCTTCCAGCTGCAGTAACCGTAACCGAACCTCTTGGCACATTAAACGCCCCAATAGATATCCCTCCACCTCCAGTAGATTTATAACGACCCTTTAATTGAAATTTATTTTTAGCAGCATCCTCAGCTGCTACAGTTTTAGTTGAAGCATATAAGTTTTTATATACATACTTTTTTTGATTCTCATTATAAGACCCTAATTCAGTGTCTGTCATATCATTCCCATCATCATAGTCCTCCAAAGCATTTATCCTTAGCTTATCAAACAAATACTCCCCAAAAGGTTCTACTTTTGTAAAAAAGACGCTTCCATTTTGAGTATTAACAGTTATTCCAGGATAGAAATCGAAAAAACCATCTCCACCTTGCTGCGGATCATTATTAGCATTTAATTTATCTAAATCAAAAACTTGAAGTAAAGGAGTCTGCAACACATCATCTGGCAACGCTGCTCCAGCTTCTGTTATAAAGTTCACAGGTGAAGGATCCGTATATAATATATCCAACTTGAATGATTCTTGACTTAATTGATATGCCCCCAAAGCATATACATTTTTCATCATTAAATCCCATACCGGTTCCGTTACTGTAGTTAAATTACTCTTTAACATCTTAAGCACTAACGATTGATTTGAAATCAACTCATCGCCAGTACCAACATCAGTAGTTGTAGTTGTAGCATCTACACCATCAGTTGCAAATTCACCAACCTGAAACACCTTTCCTCCTACAGTAAACTGGTATGCTACAGCCAACACCTCATCATTCGTCAATCTTTGATTCAATGATAAATATCCTAACTGTGCATTAAAATTATACTCCGAATTTTCTATTAATTTTCTAGCATTTTCTAATTTCGAATAATCAGTACCTTCACTTACAATTGTTGACAAAGCTCCGAAACCTTGCTGAACAGTTGCTATATCTCTTATTTGCTGGGTTAAAACAGACCCAGAACCTATGGTTTCTGGATTTAAATTGTTATTACTGTTATCAGGAAAAGAGTTTGGCCCTGCCGTGACAGTAACTGATGGCTCACCTATATTAGTAACCTCTCCTAAATCCTGTATGGCTACAATATTTCTAACATTATTTACAGTATTATTTCTATTGGTTACCCATACTTCCAAACGAGTTATTTGTACATTCGAATTTATAAACGGATAATTTTTTAATGCTTTATCGTAATTACTTCTAAAATATTGTGATAAAAAAAAGTGCCTACTTTCATCATAATCCAAAGCAAACAATTCAAATTCTTCTAGAGTCCCTCCGCCTTCAGCAACCACACTTTTTCGTTCAGACTTTTGCTCTGAATAAACAGCTGTAACAGTAGTTTTACCAAATTGCAATTCAGTTTTTACTCCAAATAGACTTTGAGCACCTGTAATTAGAGTACTATTAAGAGGCATACTAACATTACCTACCTCTATTTTCCTGATAATATCATCCTCTGTTGGTGTATATTCTAATTTTATTTGGTTTTGAAAATCAAATACTGATTCCGTATCGTAATTTGCTGTAATTTGCAATCGCTTTCCTACTTTACCCAATAAGCTCAAACTTATTTGTTGGTCAAAATCAAATGTAAAGCTCGATTTATTTTGAGGTGACAATACAGGGTTATCTTGTTTTGAATATAAAAAACCAATATCCATTGACACATACCCTTGTGGTATAACCTCAATAGTATTTCCTCCAAAAACTGATTCAAAAAAACTAGAATTTACATAAAACTCTGGTAGCAAGTTTTTTTGAGCTTCTTCCGAGCCTTCTTTTTTACCCTCTAGCGCATCCAGCTTAGTTTTATAATATCCTTGCATATATTCCTGCAACACCAATTTCTCATACTCTTTAGGAGTTAAAATTACTGGATAATTGATATTAAAATCACCTATAGATTCTGTATAAATGTATCTATCCGTAAACGGATCATAAGCATACTTAGATGTAATACTTGTAGGGTTAGGCACGTTTAGTTGCCCTAAATTATATCCTGTTTGTGGCTGTATAATAGAGTCTTGTACCACTGGATCCTGTGCAAATACAATTGCAGAAACCAAAACTAATACCCCAAAAATTCGTTGTGCTAAAATGCTCATTATCTTTTCTTACTTAACTCATTTCACAAACTCTTCAATGCTAACTTGATAATTGTCTCAACCGTTGCATTGGGTGTTGTGCCTATTATTTTATTACAAACCTTTTCTGCTTGTTTCCTTGCGTATCCTAAAACCTCTAAAGCAGATAACGCTTCTTCTTTATTTGTATTGTTCAAAGCACCAGAAACTTCGTCCATTCCAAACACTTTTAACACTTTCTCTTTTAAATCTAATATTACTCGTTGCGCTGTTTTAGCTCCAATCCCTTTTATGGATTGTATTGTAGCCACATCTGCCACAGCTATTGCCTGCTGTATTTGCTTAGGCGAAAGTGATGACAACATTACTCTTGCTGTATTAGTTCCTATGCCAGAAACCGATATCAATAACCTGAATAATTCACGTTCGGCCTTTTCAATAAAACCATATAAAGTATGAGAATCCTCCTTTACTTGAAGGTGAGTATATATTTTTAAAAAATCACTCGCTGGCAACAATGAAAAAGTGTGCATTGAAATATTTATTTCATAACACACTCCATTACAATCTACAACAACATTTGTAGGGTTTTTCTCTATTAACTTTCCTTGTATTTGAGTTATCATTTTTTAAATCAAAATCAATTACCTCTAACATATAAACGAGGTTGGGATTAATATTATTTTCTATTTAAAAACTAGTGCCATTATTAAAAACCGCTTGTAGAATTAAATTCAAAAATACACTTTTTTTAGCAACATTTGTAAACCTTAACATTTACCCATTTTCCATATTTTCTTTCTGTTGCGCATCTACAACTGCAACAGCTGCCATATTAACCATTTCCTCTACTTTTGCTCCTAATTGAATTACGTGAACAGCTTTATTCATTCCCATTAAAATTGGGCCAATAGATTCTGCTTTATTAAGTTCTTTCAACATTTTATAAGAAATATTTGCCGCATCTAGATTTGGAAAAACTAAGGTATTTACTTTCTTTCCTGCTAATTTAGAAAACGGAAAATTCTCGCTTAACATCTCCGAATTTAATGCAAAATCCATTTGCAATTCCCCATCTACAACTAAATCTGGATAATATTTATGTAAATAAGAAACTGCTTGAGAAACTTTTTCTGACGATTCATGGTTTGATGAACCAAAATTAGAATAGGACATCATAGCCATAATTGGCTCCATCCCAAACAATTTAACCGTTCTTGAAGTCATTTTTGCTATTACAGCTAATTCTCTTGCTGTTGGATTTATATTTATTGATGTGTCCGACAAGAACATCGGTCCTCTTTCCGTCATCATTAAGTTTGTTGCTGCTACTCTTGACACGCCTTTTGCCATACCAATAAGTTCTAACATCGGCTTTAATACTGTTGGATAACTTCTAGAATACCCTGTAATCAACGCATCTGCTTCTCCCTCATTTACCATCATTGCTGCGAAGTAGTTACGTTCTCGCATCCATTTTTTAGCTTCTAAAAACGTCTTTCCTTTTCTTCTTGATTTTTCCCAGTATTTTTTTGCGTAGTGTTCTCTTCGCTCTGCTTCTTCATCAATTTTAGGATCAATAATCATTACCTCTTCATCAAAGCCAATTTCTGCTTTTAATTCTAAAATAATTTCTCTATTCCCTAATAAAATGGGGCTACCAATTCCTTCTTCAAATACTATTTGAGCAGCCTTCAATACATCTAAATGATCTGCTTCTGCAAATATAATTCGTTTAGGGTTTGATTTTGCTCTTCTATGAATTAGTCGCACCAATTTATTATCCGACCCTAAGCGCTGCATTAATTCTTCTTCATACTTAGCCCAGTCTTCAATAGGGCTTGTAGCTACACCAGAGTCCATTGCTGCTTTAGCAATTGCTGGTGGAATTTCAGAGATTAACCTTGGATCAAACGGTTTAGGAATAATATAACCTTTTCCGAAAATCAGTTTTGTTTCTCCGTAAGCAATATTTACTTGCTCCGGAACAGGTGTTTTAGCTAATTCAGCAATTGCATAAACAGCTGCTAATTTCATTTCTTCATTAATCTTCGTTGCACGAACATCTAAAGCTCCCCTAAATATAAACGGAAAACCTAATACATTGTTTACTTGATTAGGATGGTCCGACCTCCCTGTAGCCATGATAATATCGTCACGAGTATCAATTGCTGTGTTATATGCTATTTCTGGAGTTGGATTTGCCATTGCGAAAACAATAGGGTCCTTTGCCATTGTTAATAGCATTTCAGGAGTTAAAATATTACCCACAGACAAGCCTAAAAATACATCAGCGTCTTTCATTGCATCCGCAAGAGTAGTCCCTTCTTTTCCTGAAGTAAATTTTAATTGTAAATCGAATAAATCAGTCCTTCCTCTATGTAAAACGCCTTCAATATCAAACATCGTAATGTTTTCATATTTCGCACCTAAACGCACATATAGGTTTGCACAAGATATTGCTGCTGAACCAGCACCAGATATAACTATTTTTACGCTTGATATTTCTTTCCCAGCAATTTCTAGAGCATTTAATAATGCTGCTGAAGAAATAATTGCCGTTCCATGTTGGTCATCATGCATTACTGGAATATCCAACTCCTCAATTAACCTTTTTTCTATTTCAAAAGCTTCTGGAGCTTTAATATCTTCTAAATTAATCCCCCCGAAAGTAGGAGCTATATTTTTAACCGTTTCTACAAAAGCATCTATATCTTTTGTATCAACCTCAATATCAAAAACATCTATATCCGCAAAAATTTTAAACAACAAACCTTTACCTTCCATTACGGGCTTAGATGCTAGAGGCCCTATATCTCCTAACCCTAAAACAGCGGTTCCGTTTGATATTACAGCTACTAAATTACCTTTTGCAGTATACCGATATACGTCTTCTGGGTTCTTTTCAATTTCTAAACAAGGCTCTGCTACACCTGGTGAATAGGCCAATGCTAAATCTCGCTGAGTAGCGTATTTTTTTGTTGGTACTACTTTAATTTTTCCAGGTACAGGTTTTGCATGATAAATTAATGCTTCATGCCTCATTCTTTTTTTACTCATAACTCAATATTAGTATAATTATACAAAGTTATACCTATGTTTCAATTATGAAAGTTTTCCTGAATTTATTTTTTAAGAAAAGAAATATTACGTTCTAATCCTGCAAATTTTGTTCGTTTTACAGCTGACTTTTGAAACACTTTAGCAAACACTTCTTCCGTTATTTCTTCCCAATCTTTCTTATTCATATTAAGCAATTCAATTTTAGGAGTAAACAATGGTTCATTATGTGGTTTTGAAAAACGGTTCCACGGACAAACGTCTTGACAAATATCACAACCAAACATCCAATTATCAAATTGGCCTTTATATTCATTTGGGATATTATCTTTTAACTCAATAGTGAAATAAGAAATACATTTACTCCCATCAACAGTATTATTTGGAAGAATAGCTTCGGTTGGACAAGCATCTATACACTTAGTACACGTACCACAATGATCAGTCATTGGAGTATCATATTCTAGTTCCAAATCAATTATTAGTTCCGATAAAAAAAAGAATGATCCTTGCTGTTTTTGAAGCACTAAAGAATGTTTTCCTTCCCACCCAATCCCCGATTTTCTTGCCCAAGCTCTCTCCATTACCGGAGCAGAATCTACAAAAGCACGACCATGAACACCTCCAATTTTCTCTTGAATAAAAACCGATAACTCTTTTAACTTCCCTTTTATTACATGATGATAATCTTCTCCATAAGCATATTTTGCTATTTTGTAGGAACCTTCTCGTTGTACCTCTTCGGGATAATAGTTATAACTTAAAGATATGACTGATTTTGCGTCATCAACCAATAAACGTGGATCTAATCGTTTATCAAAATGATTTTCCATGTATTTCATTTCTCCATGAAAATCGTTTTTTAACCAATTTTCTAACCTCGGAGCTTCTTCTTCTAAAAAATCTGCTTTAGAAACACCACAAGATAAAAAACCGAGGCGTAATGCTTCGGTTTTTATCATTTGTGTATATGTTTCTTTTAAACTCATATTTAGAATTCAAAAATAATAAAAACTTATAGAACTAATTTATTAATCAAGATTTGCTTTATAAGCCTGACAACTATGCTTCATTTATTAATCACTGCTAAATATTATAACTTCTTAAAACTAATAATTGCCGATTTGGGTTTCAAAGTTATTAAGGGGTTAATTTCTATTTCACTCACTGGTTCTAGATCATAATCCTTAACCACTTCAGCTAGAGTTAGAATCATTTCATACATCGCAAAATTATTTCCTATACACATCCTTGGCCCTGCTCCAAATGGAAAATAACTAGCTGAATATTCTTTTTTGTTATCCGACTGAAAACGATCTGGATCAAACACTTCTGGATTACTCCAATAATCTTGATGTCTATGCATTTCATAATAAGACAATAACACTTGTGTATTTTTGGGGATTTTTACTCCATTGCATTCATCATTTTCTAAACTCAAACGGTCAGAAAAATAAGCTGGCGGATACAAACGTAGCGTTTCTTCAATACATTGTTTGGTATATGACAGGTTTTGAATACTATTTAAAATATCATTTTCGTCAAACAAACTTGCCTCATCTCTTATTTTTTTTTGAATATTTTTGTCTTTAGCTACTAATTGCAAGGAAAAAGTTAAGGCATTGGAAGTAGTTTCATGGCCTGCTACAAACAAAATAAGAATCTCGTCTATTAATTGCTCATTAGTCATTGATGACCCATCTTCATATCTTGAATCTAACAACATTTGGAGTAAGTCATCTGGAGCAGAATTGCTATCCTTTCTCTCTTGAATGATTTCTAATAAAATCACTCTAGCTTCTTTACTTAATTGTTCTGCTCTTTGTAAACTACCGTTTAGCTTAAACCACCATTTCTTAAACGGCTGCCTCAATTCCTTAATCAACATCTCCTGAATCCCTTCTGTTATTTCTTGGAGTCGATGAATCTTGTTCCCTTTATCAGTATAACTAAATAATGATTTAGCAACTACATTAAAAGCCAAATCATTCATAATAGGAAAAACATCAATTGTTTTATTTCCTGAAATTTCCTGAAGCTGTGATTTAATCTCCGAAAACATGATTCCCATCAAGCTTTCTAATTTCTTTTTATGAAAAGCTGGCTGAATCAATCTTCTTTGCTGTAACCAATAATTACCATTGGCAGTTAACAGACCATTACCTATGTATTTGGCCAGGTAATGTGTTTGCAATTCCGACTTGATGTAATTTTTATGATTCTTCTGAAGGATGTGTTTCGCTAAAACAGGATCTCTAGAAAAAATAATAGGGTTTCCTTTTCCTAAACTAATAGAAAAACTATCTCCGTATTTAGTAAAATTTTTATTATGAAAAGGTAGTGGGTTTTTTAAAATACTTGTTGTATTCAGTAATATCTTTATGAAAGATACTTTATGTAATATACTATCACTCATTAGCTGAAATTTTAAAATAATTATCATCTCTACATAAAAAAGGAAACACACATAAAAACATTCACATTGCTTAGATTTCTCCTACTCACAAAATAATTTGCAATTCATCTCAAGTTATTCTAAAACAATCCTCCTTGAATATTTCCTTTAACTTTACCCAAATGTTTATAGGCAAGTTCCGTAACCTCTCTTCCTCTAGGTGTACGAATCAAAAACCCTTGTTGAATTAAAAATGGTTCATACACTTCCTCTATAGTTTCTCCATTTTCTGAAACGGCAGTTGCTAAGGTGGTAATTCCTACCGGGCCTCCTTTAAATTTATCAATAAGAGTAGTTAAAATTTTATTATCCATTTCATCCAATCCATGCGCATCTACATTCAAAGCTTTTAATGCGAATTGTGCAATTTCTATATCAATAGTTCCGTTTCCTTTTATTTGAGCAAAATCACGAACTCTACGCAACAATGAGTTTGCAATACGAGGTGTCCCCCTACTTCTTCCAGCAATTTCAATTGCCGACTCCATATCAATAGGGACATTTAAAATATGTGCACTACGCTCAACTATAGTAGATAATAATTCTGTTTTATAATATTGTAGCCTAGACTGTATTCCAAAACGAGCTCGCATTGGAGCAGTTAAAAGTCCTGAACGAGTTGTTGCTCCTATTAATGTAAACGGATTCAAATTAATTTGAACCGTCCTTGCATTTGGACCAGACTCAATCATGATATCGATTTTATAATCCTCCATTGCAGAATATAAGTATTCCTCTACGATAGGACTTAAACGATGTATTTCATCAATAAACAACACATCACGCTCTTCTAAATTTGTTAACAAACCTGCTAAATCCCCTGGTTTATCTAACACTGGTCCTGAAGTTACTTTTATTCCTACTCCTAATTCATTCGCTAAAATATGTGCTAAGGTTGTTTTCCCTAAACCTGGAGGGCCATGAAATAATGTATGATCTAATGCTTCGTCACGTAAGTTAGCAGCTTGCACGAAAATTTTCAAATTTTCTAACACTTGATCTTGCCCTGCAAAATCATCAAAGGACAAAGGTCTAAGTGCTCTATCTGCATCTAATTCTGCTGGATTGTAATTCTCGTTACTTGCGTCTAGGTTTTCGTTCATAGTATTCAAACAGCCAATTGCTGATTAATTATTGAGTAGACTGTAAAAATAACAAAAATCTATTTGATGCGTGTCGCTACATTAATTAAAAACAATGAGGTCAAAAAATATTTTCAATAACAACTCAAAAAGAGCTCTTATTTAAATTTATATATTGAAAATATATTAAATACCTCCATAAAAAATAATTAACTTAAATATCAACCCATTACAATTCCATTAAATTATTCTTTTTTGAATTTCACTACAAAATAACACTACTTAACAACTAAAAAACGCATTTAAAAGTTGATTTATGCATTTTACCGATGATTTGAAATTATGTATTTTTCAGTAAAAAACCAAAAAACTTATAAATAGTTAATAATAAAGAGGTTATAGACATATAATCCACAAAATCCTATTCTAAATTTAAGCAATATCATAAAATCGACGAACTACACTACAACCTATTGGTTTATAGCAAGATAGCTACTACATTTGTATCGTCCAGAACAATAAGGGCATTTGGGGAATATTAATTATATTAAAAACTGATCATGAATACTAAAAGCATCATCTTAACTGGAATTTTATTTTTATTAATTGGAAATGTATTTGCAACTGATAAAAATATAGATAAAAAAAATATAGACAAGAAAGCCTGTAAATATGTTCTAGAACGTATTGCTATAATAGAGGAGTTTCACAGTTTAGAAGAAGGATACGGTTTTGAATTAACTTCTGCAAGTAACTTTCTTGAAGAAATTACAAAATTAAAATCTGAGTCAGGATATGGTTATAAAACTATTGGAGAGACTGAAAATAACGATCTTAAAACTTGGAAGAACTGGTTTAACGAAAACAAACACTTATTACACTGGGATAGCAAATCAAAAACTGTTATCGTTAGATTATAAACTTACTATACTTATATAAAAAAAGACTTCATTATGTGAAGTCCTTTTTTTTGTAATTAATTTTTCGTGAATGAATATTAAAATCTAGTTTTAGTATTTATTTCCTTCGGGGCAGACGCATGGTTTTTTTCCAAAAGTATAGGTTAATGTAAAACCTGTAAATACATACCAATCATTATTATTAGTATTCCCAAACTTTAAGGATTCATAGGGCTTTTTATCTCTTACAGGATTACTCCCGTCTATATCATCTGTAAACGTATAGCGAACACCTGTTTCAACCCCAAGAATAAACCTGCTTGAAAGCGTTGTTTTTACTCCAAGACTAAATGGAATTGCAAAAGTACTATGACTATTATATTTCTGTACTGTTTTACCTCCTTTTAAATACAATGCATCGTAATGAAAGAATGACACTCCTGTATATACATATGGCGTAATTTTGGTGAACAATCCATTTCTATCATGCAAATCAAAGTTTAAAAAATTGTATTCTATTCCAGCTGAAATTTCTCTTATTGCATTTCTGAAAGAATACCCCCTTTTTCTACGTTTAGATTTATTTGATTTTGCATCACTCCCATAAACGTTTGCATAATTAGCGGATAAACGAAAAGAGTATCTAGGAGTTCTATTCCATTTATATATACCACCTATTACAATATCATTTGGGTTTATAATATTAGTTGATCCAATATCAGAAATAACATTTGCCCCTCCTAAAAACACTCCAATTTCATGAGTTTGGGCAATGGACAAGCTACTAAAAAGTAGCGCTGTAAAAATTAACATACACTGTTTCATAAGTAAGTTTTTATTAGGTTATAAAATATCTATACTAATAAAACAGCAATGAAATCATTTACCCTACTAAACAACTATACTTTTACATTTAAACTAACAAAAAAAGATATTGAATAATAAAATCAACTGGTAACAACCTATTTCTACAATCAGAACATAGTTGTCATAAAAAGTAAAAGCAGCCCGATATGGACTGCCTTTGGTTGTTGTTGTTGTTGTTGTTGTTGTTGTTGTTGTTGTTGTTGTTGTTTAAATATTACTATTTGAAGTGATTAATCAGTTAATTTAACTAATGTATTATTACTTATTTTAAAATCCCAACGATTAAATTTAATATGAGCTAACTCGTAACCAGCTTTTAAGCTATCTGGGATTACATTTATCAAATACTTGTCATCTATAAAGTTTGAACTAAACTCTTCATTATCAAAAATTATTAAAGGATATTTCTCTCTATAATAAACAAATCCTTTCGGTATGATAGACTTATAAATAATCGAACCATCGTTTGTTTCAGTGTCTAAATCTCCTTCTAATTCAAAAGGAGTTAGATGAGGAAATAGTATAATACTTAAAATTGTATCATTCCTTTTTTTGTTAAAAAACAAATGATATGATGGATATGATGTGCCACTTTCTATAGTACTTTTACCCTTAATTCTATATTCAGTATGTGGATTAGATTTAATATAACTGTTAATAACAACTTCTAGGCTATCATTACGTAAGGCATCTGTATTTTCTTTATTGCAACTATAAAGTGAACACAATATAAATGCTACTAATAATTTATTTATCATAATTTAAGTTTTGGTTTGACTTTTCTACTTGATTTAACTTGACTTCTTCCTATAAATTCCCCTTTGTATTCAAGTTGAGTTGTCTCACCTGTTTCTGGGAAATAAATATAAAAATTAATGTTTGCTCCCCAAGCTTTAAATCTAGCTAAAGATAACCCTTTATCACCATATAAGCTATTAGTTCTTTCTTCTTCTGACCCTTGGTTTGGATGTGAATGAATAGATGATATTAGTTTTGCAAACCTAAACGTTAGAGTTGGAGCCCTGTCATTTACGTGAAAAGTACCTACTTGATATTCTATAAATCCAGGCATAGCTGTATAACTTTGCATACTCCATTCTGGATTAGAGTTATCCGCTGCAAATTTCCATACATTATACGCATCTCTTCCGATAGGAGAATTGCTAACAAACCACTAACTAAATAGTATTTTGTTAAGCAATGCAGGTTGACATTTGTAATGGCAATCCACACACAAAAAACATTTCAAGGAACTAAAAACCTTAAACTTTATCCAAAAACAACCTATTTTACTATGTAACTTTCGTACAGCCATTACAAATGGCAACTATATTCTCGTTTACTTTTTAACCTTAAATTAACCCTTTGCCATTAACGCTAAAGCTTAAATGGCAAGGGGCGGGGGAGCGGTTACCCCATTTTACTATATAAATAAAAAAAACACCTAACTAAAGGTGGCTTCTTTATTATTTAATTTATCTATCTCGCTTATCCATCTGTCTTGTTAACAAAATAACATCTTCCTTTTATATTCTTGGATTTAAACAAATCCCAAACAGAACCATTTGTTCCTAATTTTATTACTGAACCATCAAATTCAAAATCTGAAATCTCTAATTTCTGATGAAAATTTGGAGAGAAAATTGAGTTAAATTTTAAGTAATAACATTCATTTTCTTTAATAAAACGATCACATTCATTATGTTTTAGCTTTTCTGATATTAATTTAAAAATTGAATCATTTCGTTCAACATAAAAAATATAAAGATTTTTTGTAGAATCTATCTTTTTAACCCTATACTCCCCCTCAATATAGGTGGTTTTATATTTATTATTAACTTCAACACTTTTCTTATTTTTTTTACTCCCCCCACAAGAAAATAAAAAAAATACCATTAAGCCTAAAATAATTTTGTTTTTCATAATTTTATTTTTTGAACCACTTTAGTTTTAACACTACCATTTGGTGTTGTCTTACTAATAGAATAAATACCAGAACCACCTCGCATCAAGTTTATTGTCGGATTCCCAGAGCTATCTTTAAACGACGTACTAACACCATTTGATGTCTGAGGCGCTGCCAAACTAGCACTTGGGTGTGCACTGTCATATGCAAATTTTCCGAGTGGAGTTGCTGAACTCCCAAAGGATCGTTGATTATTTTTAGAAAACTTAGCTGATTCATGTCCTTCAATAACTTCATGTAATGTATCAGCTCCTTTTTTATTGTTAAAATTACTCATCTTACTTAAAACCTTAGGATTAATCTCTTGTGTTGATGTTGCAACACCAGTATTTGATTCATAATTACTACCCATCATTGCTCCTCCGACATATTCAGATCCATCTGATGTCAAAGCAGTATTTTCTGCTACTATATTTACAACAGCAGAGCTATCATCGATTGCGTCTATTAGCGCCTGTGATCCCGTAGATAATACTCCTGATGATTTACGCTCATATGTTACATTACCACTTTTATCTTTTGATAGTTTTAAATCACTTGAAACTGATTTTCTTAATTCTTTAAATGCTTTATTTGCTTTTTTTCCTGTAATAATAACATCTTCTGGTTTCATACCATCTGGGTCAATAAATCTTATAGGATTATCAAACCCAAAGCTATAAGGAGAGTGTCTACGCATCATTTCAGCCAACGGGTCAAGATTCATCCATCTACCTAAAGCTGGGTCATAGTTCCTTGCAGACACATCATACCAATCAAGTCCAAGTTCGTCATTATATTCTTTTCCTCCAAATCCATACTTATGGTCTCTACCAGTAATAACGTTATTATACCCTTTATGTTTCAGTCCAAAAGGATAGTAGTTAGATTCCTCTCTAATTTCATTTTTGTAATCTCCATCTCCGTCAACATCTATTGGACTTGACATGATAGTTCCTGGCCTGTAAACATCTACATGCCCATCGTTATCGTCGTCAGAATAAGATAATCGTATGTTACCTAAGTGGTCTTTAAACTGATAGACATATTGGAATGGTCTTGAAATATTTTCTGTTGGCTCTACATAACCTTCAACATGATTAAAGAATTCCAAACCACCATTTTTATAGGTGTAATTACCAGCGTAATCCGTTGTAGTAATTGTACTTCCGTCCGTAACTACTTTCTTTAATTTTACTCCTGTTGCATCATAACTGTAAGTAATTTTCTTGGTGTTTGAATTTTCAAATCCAACTTCAGCTGGCAGGTTTAAATGGTTGTATGAAATACTGGTTATTTGCTTATTAGCATCGGTTTTCATATTTCCATTTGCATCATAGGTATAATCGTTCCCGGAAGTGCTCCCGTCATTAAAGCCTGCTACTTGATTTGAGGCATCACTTACTCCTTCTAATACATTACTGTTTGCTGCATAGTTATAGGTTAAATTATCCGTAATTACTGAGCTATCATTCACAAATCCGTTTCGCAATAAATTTTTTATGTTTCCGTTTTTATCATACGATATATGATTTAAGTTATAACGGTTATC
>Ga0105354_1000754_pt1 | contig 20048 bp, 12 predicted proteins | sample GOMGulsemesocosm_FD_83658 | JGI IMG/M metagenome (GOLD analysis project Ga0105354, IMG submission 83658) | Methane-oxidizing microbial communities from mesocosms in the Gulf of Mexico - GOM9B Gulf of Mexico | ecosystem: Environmental > Aquatic > Marine > Cold seeps | place: USA: Gulf of America...
ATGTTTAAATTCATAATTATATGGTTTTAGTTAAAAGAATCATTACAGTTTTTCTCTTACTTAAATAGCGCCAACTTTTATGTTAAGAAAAACTTAATGTTAAGAATTCTAAACACAAGAAGTATACCAAAAAAAAATCCCGAGCATTGCTCGGGATTTTTAATTATATAATTATGTATGCTATTAATCTTCTACTTGGAAAATTACAGGAATTGAGAAAGGCATTCTTACTGCTTTTCCTCTTTGTTTTCCTGGTTGCATTTTAGGTAATGATTTAATTACTCTAATCATTTCTTTTTTCAATTCTGGATGTGGTGCCCTTGCTCCTACATCAACAATATTCCCTTTTTTATCAACTTTAAAACCAACAAATATTTTCTGACGACCTGTTAAACCTAAATCAGCAGCTAAATCTGTATTGAATTTTTTATTGATAAATTTAGATATCTTTTCAGACATACATTTTTTACGATCTGCATTGTTCTTTTTTCTTTCACAACCAGGGAAAACTGCTACGTTTTCAATAATTGAAAAAGGAACATCTACTTCTTCCTCTACCTCTTCTACTTCAACTTCCTCGATCTCAACAATCTCTTCTTCCTCATCAGTTTCAGTAGACTCTATTACGGTTTCCTCAATTTCTTCCTCATCTTCAACTATCTCTATAACTTCTGGAGCAGCTGGTGGTGGTGGAGGAGGTGGTGGTGTTTGCAATATTTCTGTTAATGGGATTTCTTCCTCATCCAAGTCACCCATATCAAGTGCTGCGATATCAAAATCAATTTTATCGTATGTTTTATGATTTAATGCCAAAAAGATAATTAACATTACAGCAGCAATACCAACAGCGTAATAAAACGAACTGTTTTTTTTGATATCTGCCTTAGGATTTTTCTTTAATTCCATTATACTTTAATTTATATAGATGCTAAAATAACCAAATATTAGTGAAATACACAACTATTTAACTGAATTTAACTCCTTGTATTTTTTAATTTGATATAGCAAAACTACCGCCATCAGTATCCCTAAGCAATTTGCATAAACATCATAGACATCACCAGAACGTGCTTTCCGAAGGAATTCTTGAAGTACTTCTATACTAACCCCTACAAAAAAAGCTAATACTGAAGCCTTAAGAACACCTATGAAAATTCTATTTTTAAATTGCAGCCCATAGAAATAGCCAAACCAAACAAGCGTAAACACAAAGTAAACACCAGCGTGTATTAGTTTATCTAAATTACTAATTGAAATATCAATAGGCTTTTCAATTTTCACTAAACTAATAACGTACACAAAAATTGTGTACGTTATTGCTAATAATAGTAATTGTTGCTTATTGAAACTAAGCACCTATCAATTCTTTATATGCAGCTACAGTTAACAATTCTTCCAATTGAGAAATATCACTAACTTTTACTTTTACCATCCAACCATCTCCATAAGGATCTGTATTCACTTTTTCTGGTTCATCTTCTAATGATTCATTAAACTCAATAATCTCTCCAGCAACTGGCAAAAATAAATCAGATACGGTTTTTACAGCCTCTACTGTTCCAAAAACCTCTTCTTGATCTAACGTTTCATCTAAAGTATCAACTTCAACATAAACAATGTCACCTAATTCTTTTTGAGCGAAATCTGTAATACCAATTGTTACTACATCACCTTCTACCTTAATCCATTCGTGATCTTTTGTATATTTTAATTCTTCTGGAAAGTTCATTCTATTGTTGTTTAATAATTTTTAATTGTTCGCAAAAATAATTTTTAGTTTTGACTATTCAAACTTAATACTAGATAATTGATAATTAATTACCAAAATTATACCTCAAGGTAAATCCACCACGCATAGTTGTTTGAGGAAACGATGTTGAAATTTCTGATTCTGAAAATGTATAATCAAAATAAAATAGAGTAGTAAAGTTTTTACTCAATGCATAATCTGCTTTAAAAGTACCACTCCATAATTTCTGCCCAGCTGTAATTTGATTGTTATCAATATCTAAATAACGTACAATTGTTTTATTGTTACGCAATGACACATCAAGCTTAAAGTTTAAATCTCCTGATAAAGTTTGTTTCTGTCCTAACAATCTTGTTTTAAACTTCAAATCTTTTATTCTATACCCTAACCCTAAAATATACTCTTTCCCTCTTATTTCAGTCAATAAACCATTATCTAAACTTAGTGATAATGCTCTATCTTTTTTCATTTCAGCACTCAATTTAATAGAATTCTTCATTTCCATATCCAATTTAAATAATGGACTGAATTGCTCTGTTAAATTCACATTAGATAAAACTGTTTCGCTTTTAAAGTTACCTGCCTGATCTGTATTAGCATTTGGATCAGCTTGCAATTCTAAATTTGTTCTAAACTGATTAACCGTATAACCAGCTTTATACCCATGTGCTACAGAAAAACGCTTAAAATTACTTTTAAACCATTTTACATCCATTAAACCCGTGTATTTCATTGACCAGTTTGGCAATGGTACATCTCTGAATATCCCTGTTTTTTCTTTACCCGCATCTTTACCAGAGTACGCAGCTAAAAATGATGGCAATAGAACCTGTTGACTTGTTTTACCATAACCATTAGGATACCCCTCTGCATCTAAATTAGCAGGATCACTTACATCAATTCCTGACTGTTTCGCTAAACGAAAAGCAATTTCTTTTCTATTAGATTTAAATGTATCAAACGTTTCCGATCCAGTTTCATCACTTTTTGAAAAAGCTGTCTTAATTAAAATGGTAGATATATTAAAATTACCAAATGTATTTGGGGTTAAAGCTTCATACTCTCCGTTTAAACCATTGGCATCTGCACCATTGATTCTATAATTTTCTGTGTAATTATGTTGGTATGTTCTATTAGCTGTTAAGTCTATCTTTAATTTCTTAATAGGCTCAACATTTGCCGTAATATTCAGTAGTTTATTTTTAGAACTTGTAAACTGCTCATTAAAATCAGGATACAAAGTTAACCATCCTTTTTTAGCAGCTTCATGTCGTAAATCATCCGATTGTGTACCAAATGTATACCCTAATGACGGTTTGAGTGTACCAAAAAACCCTACGTCATTTGTGTATCCCGGAACATAACTACCACTATTTTCAGTATATTTTACTTGTATTTTTTTGACAGAAGTAACCACACCTACCCCAAAATTAAACAGCTTATTAGACAAACTAGCTTTAGGCTTTGTTTTACTTTTCGCCTTGATTTCTCCTAATTGCTCTGTTAACGTTTTTATTTTTTTATCAACTTTTAACTGCTTACTCTCAGACAAAGAATCTTTAGCCTTAAAACGCTCTAATTTTTTAGATTTTCTACTTTTCTTAGGCTTTAACGCTCTAGCATATGTTTTCTTAAAGTTCTTCTTTTCTAAACCAATGTATTTATAAAACTTCTTCATATCCAAAGAAGAATTTAAATCATGTGTTTGTCCATTTTGAACCGAGTTCCCTAAATTAAATGTTTTCCCTGTTGCTACACCAAATTCATCTTCTTCAGGAACTGCAGTTAAACCATCCGAACCTTTTTGCCACTGAAAATCTCCTGTATAAGAATACGTAGATTTCAAAAAACTTAACATTGGCAATTTATCCAATGGTAATTCATAATTCAACTGAAATTGTTGCGAATGTAAATTAGGATCTCCAGTATCAAAGAAACCGTCCCAAACAGTGTTTTCTTGGTTAATTAACCCTGAAGATCGATCAATATAATTTTTAACGATATTATTACGAGATGCTGTAAAGTTAAACTGCAACTTCTTTGTTAAATTATGCTGAATATTATATTGCCAATCAAACATATAATTACGCTTATATAAATCAGGCAATGGAATTCCTGCAACATCATTTACATCTCTAAAACGTTGTTTATTATATAGTCTCGAAAAGTTTGAGTTAAACGAAATATTAGACGGCAATAAATTAAAATTAATATCTTTTAATATTTTATAATACTTACTTCTATTTGTGAATTTTGTTTTCTTTAACGGCTCAAAAGATTTTTCTGGAAACCCATATCCATAAGTTAAACCAGCACGCACATTTTGCTCTAAGTAATTTTGAACTTCATAATCACGATGATCAACTTGGTTGTAGGAATATGATGCTGTGAAATTCTCTACATCATAAACTCTTGGCTTTGCTTCACCAGTACGTTCTTTTCGAACCCCAATAAAGTTAATGCTTTTCCTTTTTGTAAAATCTTCCGCTCGATTTTTATAGAAATCTTCATTTTCCGGATCTTGATCAATAATTGTTTGCAACTCTAAATCCTGATACAAAGGATCATATTTAGGTGTAATTGTTTCTTCTCCAATACCATAATTAAACGGTATTTTGATTCCCCATTTTTTAGGTAGCAACTGTCCGATATTTAAATTAGTTACCACATCGTATTGCTTTACATCATCTCTACTTCTTTCATTAGGCCCTTGCTCTAAAGACCCAAAACCAATAGTACTTCTTTTTCCTGAAGCAGAAACTGTCGCAAAATCAGCTAAATTAGCATCTGCGCTTAATAATGCTGCCCAACCTCCTTTGTTGTCCATGTCAGACAAACGCAACTCATTAAACCACACTTCTCCACTTACTGGGGAATTACTATTGTTTTTCACCCCAAGCATTAAATTACGAATAGTCCCTAAACTAGGATTACCCTTAATCGAAATTCTATACTTCGTAGCATCATCTATTTTTGTATTTGGTAATCCATCACTATCTAAATCCAAATACTCTACAAAATTACCATCGGAATCTACATCAAAATAAGCAATATCAGTAGAAAATATAGCCCCACTAATCCTCGACGCTTTAATTTTCTTTAAAACATCTAATGACAAATCAATTTCGTTATCCGTTTTCCAAACTTCAGTAGCAGAAACACTTGCTACCGATGGAATTAATGGCACTTCTATTTGATAGTAATTGTTAGTCACATCACTTCCCATTCTCATAAAAGCCGAAAGATCCTTATCCCCCAATACCTCTGCTGCAGAAAAATTTTCAGCATGTATAAACATTCGCATTTTTTTGAATTGCAACATGTCTATGCTAATATTTTTATACACTGCTCTCGAATCTTTCACCTCTAAATCCTTAACACGAACAGATAAAGATTGTTCATTTTGACGTAATACTGTATTATTACTAAACAACTCTTCTAATTGAATACCAGGGGGCATCACATACCCTGGGTTTTCTTGTGTGTTTACAGCCCCTACTTCAAATTCAGTAGCATCACCAACATTATCAGATTCCCCATCTAAGGATAATGTATATGTTCTCCAATCTCCTCTTACTAATTCTAAAGTTCCAAAACGAATTACCACATCTTCAGCAAAATCACTTAAAAACATACGCATAAAACGTATTGATCTAAAATCGCTAATCCCATTAACTGATTGCACATGTGCCCCTCTTAAAGGAACCCTAAACTGAATCCATCGCACTCCTTTCGTTGACCCATTAGGCAACGATATATTTCGTGTTTTAATGTCTCTTACAAAGTTTGAACTTAAATCCATTCCTGGAGTAATATCCAACTCATATTGATAATAACTATCAATGGTATTCATTGTATTATCTCTGTTCAAATCCTCTACATCAGGCAAGGTTGTAGAACCTCTATTTGTATCCGTAACACTTACTGGAGAGTTTCCTTCTGTACCGTTGTAATTATAATACCGCTCTAATATTGTTCCAGGTGTATTTAAATAATACACATAGTTATCTCCCGCAGGATCATTAGGGTTATCAATTGCTGCATTTGCATAAAAACCAGCACCAGCTTCTTCAATATCATTAAGTCCATCCAATCCAATATCCTGATTCACCCTTCCCTCTCCTTCTGAATCAAAAGCATAAATCAAAGCTTGATTTGTTGGCACATTTCCCCAAACTGTACTATTTACAACTGTAGACAGGTTCGATCCATCTTCTGGCATTCCATTTTCATAGAGCTTTCTACCATCACGTAATACATCTTCCGAAATACTCCCTAAATTAATCGTTAGCTTCCCTCCTGTAGAAGCTAATTCTACATTATCATAGTATGGATCTTGTACCCAAAACTCCATATACTCAACATTTGATTGCTCAAAATCAGTAGTAGTCAACTGTCGTGTTATCCCTGCCCAATTATCTGATGGATTTAACGAAACTGCTGCCTCACTCTCGTTATTATAAGGTCCTCTTTGACTTGGATAATATGCTAAATCTAAGGTCTGTAATACCGTTGTTTGTCCAGTAGCAATATCCTGATCTATTACTTCATTAATAAATACACGCCTTCCTTCTAATGTAGACACATCATCATCTGAAATACCTGAAGGCTTGTTATTACTATAAAAAATCGGATCAATTCCATACCATGCTAATTTTGCTCTTCTAAATCCTGCACTAATATCTAAATTTGGAATAGGCTCTACTCCTGTTTGAAATGGTGCGTACCCATTTGGTATACTCGCTAACTTCCATGATAACGGTGCTTTAAGATCTATTGCTGATTGTGATGCCTCAAAATCATCAACATAAGTAGTTGCTTCACCATTTTGTTTCGTCTGTTTTGGCGAACCTGGTAACAAATATGCAAACTCCCCACGAACAGATAAATTTGAAGGTACATCTGTATCAATATTTGGCAGCTTATTTACCAAACGTGTCAAAAATGGTATTTCAGTAGAGTAATTACCATTAAAACCTACTATCGTATTGTTTATTGGCTCGTAACCTAAGTTTGCTTTTTGCGTTAATGGCTTTTCTCTTAAATTTAAGAAAGTACCCCCCATTTGGAAATTATCATTGAACTTATGCTCTACATTTAATCCTGCAAATCGTTTTGATTGCTGTCCAAAAACAGCATTGTTTTCAACAGAAATATCAATTGGCGTTCCTGATGCTTTTAATGCTTCATCTAATATTTGCACCCTACCCAACTGATAATCTACCGTATAATCAACACCTTCAACTAATTGTCTACCTCCTGCTGTTACCGTAACAGAGCCTCTTGGCACATTAAATGCTCCAATAGGAATACCTCCTCCACCTGCAGATTTATAACGCCCTTTTAATTGAAACTTATTTTTATCAGCATCTTCCGCAGCTATTGTTTTAGTTGACGTATATAAGTTTTTATATACGTACTTCTTTTGATTTGGATTATAAGATAGTAATTCCGTATCTGTTAAATCCATATTATCATCATAGACTTCTGATGCATTCGTACGAAGTTTATTAAACAAATAATCTCCAAAAGGCTCTACTTTGGTAAAAAACACGCTTCCAGTTTCTGTACTCACTGTAATTCCAGGGTAAAAATCGAAGAAACCATCCCCTCCTTGTTGCGGATCATTATTCGCATTTAATTTATCTAAATCAAAAACCTGTAACAATGTAGTTAACTCCACATCCGCAGGCAATGGTGAACCAGGAACTTCAGAAATAAAGTTTACTGGAGAAGGATCCGTATACAATATATCTAATTTAAACGACTCTTGACTTAATTGATACGCCCCTAAACCATATACATTTTTCATCATCAAATCCCAAACTGGCTCTGATACGTTTGTTAAATTACTCTTCAACATTTTAAGTACCAATGACTGATTTGTAACTGACACATCTCCTGTTCCAACATCAGTATTAGTTGTGGTTGCGTCTACACCATCTGTAGCAAATTCACCAACTTGAAATACTTTTCCTCCAACCGTAAATTGATATGCTACCGCTAAAACTTCATCATTTGTTAATCGCTGGTTTAATGATATATATCCTAATTGAGGATTAAAATTATACTCTGAATTCTGAGTTAACTTTCTAGCGTTTTCTAATTTAGAGTAATCTGTTCCTTCACTTGCTATAGTGGACAAAGCTCCAAAACCTTGCTGCACTGTAGCAATATCTCTTATTTGTTCTGTAAGCACAGAACCTGCCCCAATTGTTTCCGGGTTTAAATTGTTATTACTGTTATCGGGGTAAGAATTTAGTCCAGCTGTAACTGTAACTGCTGGTTCTCCTATATTTGTAACCTCACCTAAATCCTGTAACGCTACAATATTCCTTACATTATTTGTTGTATTATTTCTATTAGTTACCCAAACCTCTAAACGAGTAATTTGAACATTAGAGTTTATAAATGGGTATGCCTCTAAAGCCTTATCATAGTTATTTCTAAAATACTGTGATAAGAAAAAGTGTCTACTTTCATCATAATCCAAAGCAAATAATTCGAAATCTTCAAGAGTACCCCCACCTTCAGCTGTAACAGTTTTACGCTCTGACTTCTGTTCTGAATAAACTGCCGTTACAGTAGTTTTACCAAATTGCAATTCGGTTTTCACTCCAAATAAACTTTGAGCCCCGGTAATTAGTGTACTATTTAAAGGCATACTAACATTACCTACTTCAATTTTCCTAATGATATCATCTTCTGTTGGCGTATATTCTAATTTGATTTGATTTTGAAAATCAAACACCGATTCCGTATCATAATTTGCCGTAATCTGTAATCGCTTCCCTACTTTACCCAGCAAACTCAAACTAATTTGTTGATCAAAATCAAATGTAAAACTTGATTTATTTTGAGGAGAAAGAATTGGGTTATCTTGCTTTGAGTACAAAAAACCAATATCCATTGAAACGTATCCTTGTGGGATTACTTCAATAGTGTTTCCTCCAAAAATAGATTCAAAGAAACTAGAATTCACATAAAACTCAGGTAAAAGATTTTTTTGAGCCTCCTCTGACCCTTCTTTTTTCCCCTCTAATGCATCCAACTTCGTTTTATAATATCCTTGCATATATTCTTGCAAGACTAGTTTTTCATACTCCTTAGGAGTTAATATTATTGGATAATTGATATTAAAATCACCTATAGATTCTGTATAAATATACCTATCTGTAAATGGATCGTAAGTATATTTTGAAGTAATACTTTTAGGATTAGGGACACTTAACTCCCCTAAATTATATCCTGTTTGTGGCTGTATAATAGAGTCTTGTACTACTGGATCCTGTGCAAATACAATTGCCGAAACCAAAACTAAAACCCCAAATATTCGTTGTACTAAAATGCTCATTATTTTTTCTTCCTTAACCAATACAGTTGTATTATTTTACAAGCTCTTCAATGCTTGCTTAATAATAGTTTCAACAGTTGCATCTGGTGTTGTGCTTATAATTTTATTACAAACTTTTTCAGCTTGTTTTCTTGCGTAACCTAAAACCTCTAAAGCAGATAACGCTTCTTCTTTGTTTGTATTGTTTAAAGTGTCTGAAACTTCATCAATCCCGAACACTTTTAACACTTTATCTTTTAAATCTAATATTACGCGTTGTGCGGTTTTTGCTCCAATTCCTTTTATAGATTGTATTGTAGCAACATCTGCAATAGCAATTGCTTGTTGTATTTGTTTAGGCGAAAGTGACGACAACATTACTCGTGCAGTATTTGTTCCTATACCAGAAACTGATATCAACAACCTGAACAATTCTCGTTCAGCCTTCTCCATAAAACCATACAATGTATGCGAATCTTCTTTAATTTGAAGATGCGTGTAAATTTTCAAAAAATCACTCGTTGGTAATAATGAAAAAGTGTGCATTGAAATATTTATTTCATAACACACACCATTACAATCAACAACTACATTTGTTGGGTTTTTCTCTATTAATTTTCCTTGTATTTGGGTTATCATTTTTCTTAATCAAAATCAATCACCTCAATTTATACATTGAGATTGGAATTAATATTCTTTTATCTACTTAAATACCAGTGCTACTAATTCAAAATCCTCTCACGGGATCAAGTTCAAAAATACACTTTTTTCAGCAACATTTATAAACACTAACATTTATACATTTTCCATATTTTCTTTCTGTTGCGCATCTACAACAGCAACGGCAGCCATATTAACCATTTCTTCAACTTTCGCACCTAATTGAATTACGTGAACAGCTTTATTCATCCCCATTAAAATAGGACCAATAGATTCTGCTTTATTTAATTCCTTCAGCATTTTATAAGAAATATTTGCCGCATCTAAATTTGGAAAAACTAATGTATTTACTTTTTTTCCTGCTAATTTAGAAAACGGAAAGTTTTCACTCAACATTTCAGAATTTAATGCAAAATCCATTTGCAACTCTCCATCGACAACTAAGTCAGGATAATATTTATGTAAATAAGTAACTGCTTGAGAAACTTTATCTGATGTCTCATGTCCTGATGAACCAAAATTAGAATAGGACATCATTGCCATTATTGGCTCCATACCAAATAACTGAACAGTCCTAGAAGTCATTTTTGCGATTACTGCTAATTCTCTTGCTGTTGGGTTTATATTTATTGATGTATCCGACAGAAACATAGGTCCTCTTTCCGTCATCATCAAGTTTGTTGCCGCTACTCTTGACACTCCTTTTGCCATTCCAATAAGCTCCAACACTGGCTTTAATACTGTTGGATAACTTCTGGAATACCCCGTAATCAATGCATCAGCATCTCCTTCATTTACCATCATTGCCGCGAAATAGTTACGCTCACGCATCCATTTTTTAGCCTCTAAAAGCGTCTTCCCTTTTCTTCGTGATTTCTCCCAGTATTTTTTTGCATAGCGTGTTCTTCTTTCAGACTCCTCATCTGTTTTTGGATCTATGATGAGTACTTCTTCTTCAAAGCCAATTTCCTCTTTTAATTCTAAAATAATTTCTTTATTCCCTAATAATATTGGAATCCCAATCCCTTCTTCAAATACAATTTGAGCTGCTTTCAACACATCTAAATGATCAGCTTCTGCAAATACTATTTTCTTTGGATCTGATTTAGCTCTTCTGTGAATTAATCGAACCATCTTATTATCAGAACCTAAACGCTGCATTAACTCCTCTTCATATTTTGCCCAGTCCTCAATAGGACTTGTAGCTACTCCTGACTCCATTGCTGCTTTTGCAATTGCAGGTGGGATTTGAGAAATTAATCTTGGATCAAATGGTTTTGGGATGATATACTCTTTTCCAAAAATCAATTTTGTTTCACCATAAGCAATATTTACTTGCTCAGGAACTGGTGTTTTAGCTAATTCAGCAATTGCATAAACAGCTGCCAATTTCATTGCTTCATTAATTTTAGTTGCTCTTACATCCAAGGCTCCACGAAAAATAAATGGAAAACCAAGAACGTTATTCACCTGATTAGGGTGGTCCGACCTTCCTGTAGCCATAATAATATCATCACGAGTATCAATAGCTACATTATAGGCTATTTCAGGTGTTGGATTGGCCATTGCAAATACAATAGGATCATTAGACATTGTTAACAGCATATCAGGAGTTAAAATATTCCCTACTGACAACCCTAAAAACACATCTGCACTTTTCATTGCATCTGCAAGAGTAGTACCTACTTTTCCTGATGTAAATTTTAATTGTAAATCGAATAAGTCTGTTCGTCCTCTATGCAATACACCTTCAATATCAAACATGGTGATGTTTTCATACTTTGCACCAAGTCTCACATATAAATTTGCACAAGAAATCGCTGCTGAACCAGCACCTGATATAACTATTTTCACTTTAGAAATATCTTTCCCTGCAATCTCCAATGCATTTAATAACGCAGCTGAAGAAATAATTGCCGTACCATGCTGGTCATCATGCATTACCGGAATATCCAGTTCCTCTATCAACCTTCTTTCTATCTCAAAAGCTTCTGGAGCTTTAATATCTTCTAAGTTAATCCCCCCAAAAGTTGGCGCTATATTTTTAACCGTTTCTATAAAAGCATCAATATCTTTGGTATCAACTTCAATATCAAAAACATCTATATCTGCAAAAATTTTAAACAGCAAACCTTTCCCTTCCATTACAGGCTTTGAGGCTAAGGGACCAATATCTCCCAAACCTAAAACTGCTGTTCCATTAGATATTACTGCTACAAGGTTTCCTTTTGCAGTGTATCGGTAAGCGTCTTCAGGATTTTTTTCAATTTCTAAACAAGGCTCTGCAACACCTGGTGAATAGGCCAATGCTAAATCACGCTGTGTAGCGTATTTTTTTGTTGGTACTACTTTAATTTTTCCAGGTACTGGTTTTGCATGATAAATTAATGCTTCATGCCTCGTTCTTTTTTTACTCATAACTCAATATTAGTATAATTACACAAAGTTATACCTATGTTTGAATTATGAAAGTTTTACTGAATTTATTTTTTAAGAAAAGAAATATTACGTTGCAGTCCTGCAAATTTTGTCCGTTTTACAGCAGACTTTTGAAACACTTTACCAAACACATCTTCTGTTATTTCTCCCCAATCATCCTTAGTCATTTTAAGTAATTCAGATTTAGGAGCAAACAATGGCTCATTGTGTGGTTTTGAAAAACGATTCCACGGACAAATGTCTTGACAAATATCACATCCGAACATCCAGTCATTAAACTGACCTTTATATTCATTTGGGATATTACCCTTTAATTCAATGGTAAAATAAGAAATACACTTACTACCATCAACGGTATTGTTTGGAAGAATAGCTTCGGTTGGACAAGCATCAATACATTTTGTACAAGTTCCACAATGATCGGTCATTAGAGTATCATAATCAAGCTCTAAATCAATTACTAATTCCGATAAAAAAAAGAACGACCCTTGTTGTTTTTGTAGTACTAAAGAGTGTTTTCCTTCCCAACCTATTCCTGATTTTTTCGCCCAAGAACGCTCCATTACTGGAGCAGAATCTACAAAAGCACGCCCCTGAACATCACCAATATTATCTTGTATAAAGACTGATAACTCTTTTAATTTCCCTTTTATTACATGATGATAATCTTGCCCATAGGCATATTTTGCAATCTTGTAAGAACCTTCTTGTTGCAATTTTTCTGGGTAATAATTATAACTTAAGGATATAACTGATTTCGCACCATCAACCAACAAACGAGGGTCTAAGCGTTTATCAAAATGATTTTCCATATATCTCATTTCGCCATGAAAATCATTTTTCAACCAGCTCTCTAACTTTGGAGCTTCTTCCTCTAAAAAACCGGCTTTAGAAATACCACAGGACAAAAAACCGAGGCGCAAAGCTTCGGTTTTTATCATTTGTGTATATCTCTCTTTTAAACTCATACTTAGAATTCAAAAGTACTGAAAACTTACAGAACTAATTTACGAATCAACATTTGCTTCATAAACCTAAATACTATCTATTAATCATTGCTAAAAACAACCTGTTTAATTCTTAAGTACAAAAAACTTATGATTATTCTTAAATCTTACAACCGTTTAAAGCTAATAATTGCAGATTTTGGCTTCAATGTTATTAACGGATTAATTTCTATTTCACTCACTGGTTCTAACTCGTAATCCTTAACCACTTCAGCAAGTGTCAAAATCATTTCATACATCGCAAAATTATTTCCTATACACATTCTTGGCCCTGCCCCAAATGGAAAATAACTAACCGAATATTCTTTTTTGTTATCTGAATGAAAACGACTTGGATCAAACTCTTCTGGATTACTCCAATACTCTTGATGCCTGTGCATTTCGTAATAAGACAATAATACCTGCGTATTTTTTGGGATTTTCACTCCGTTACATTCATCGTTTTCTAAACTCAATCTATCTGAAAAATAGGCTGGCGGATACAGACGCAACGTTTCTTCAATACATTGTTTGGTATATGTCAGGTTTTGAATACTACTTAAAACATCATTTGCATCAAACAAACTCATCTCGTCTCGTATTTTTTTTTGAACAGCTTTGTCTTGAGCTACTAGTTGCAAGGCAAAAGTTAAGGCATTAGAAGTAGTTTCATGACCTGCTACAAACAAAATAAGAATCTCATCTATTAATTGCTCATTAGTCATTGCAGTACCATCTTCATACCGTGAATCTAACAACATTTGGAGTAAATCGTCTGGAGCAGAATTACTATCCTTTCTTTCTTGAATAATTTCTAATAAAATCACCCTAGCCTCTTCACTTAGTTGTTTCGTTCGCTGCAAACTCCCATTTAGCTTAAACCACCATTTCTTAAACGGCTGCCTCAATTCCTTAACCAACATTTCCTGAATGCTTTCTGTTATTTCTTGGAGTCGGTGAATCCTATTCCCTTTGTCGGTATAACTGAACAATGATTTGGCTACTACATTAAAAGCTAAATCATTCATAATGGGAAAAACATCAATTGTTGTATTTCCTGAAATTTTCTGAAGCTGTAATTGTATCTCGAAAAACATGATCCCCATCAAATTTTCTAATTTCTTTTTATGAAATGCTAGTTGAATCAACCTTCTTTGCTGTAGCCAATAATTACCATTAGCCGTTAACAAACCATTACCTATGTATTTAGCCAGATAGTATGTTTGTAATTCTGACTTGATGTAGTTTTTATGATTCTTCTGCAGTATGTGTTTCGCTATAATAGGATCTCGTGAAAAGATAACAGGATTTCCTTTTCCTAAACTAATAGAAAAACTATTCCCGTATTTAGTAAAGTTCTTGTTATGAAAAGGAAGTGGGTTTTTTAAAATACCTCTTGTATTCAGCAATACTTTTAAAAAAGAGATTTTATGCAACGGACTATTACTCATTTACTAAAATTATAAATTTCAATATACTAATCATCTCGACATCAATAGAGACCACATATAAAAGACATAAAACCTCACTCTAATTAGGTTTTCCTATCGTCGAAATAATCTATAATTCATTTCAAACTACTCTAAAACAGCCCTCCTTGAACACTTCCTTTTACCCTTCCCAAATGCTTATAGGCAAGTTCAGTCACTTCTCTTCCTCTTGGTGTACGAATCAAAAACCCTTGTTGAATTAAAAAAGGCTCGTAAACCTCCTCTATCGTTTCTCCATTTTCCGAAACTGCAGTCGCTAAAGTAGTAATCCCTACCGGACCTCCTTTAAACTTATCAATAAGTGTTGTTAAAATTTTATTATCCATTTCATCCAACCCATGTGCATCTACATTTAAAGCTTTTAACGCGAAACGAGCTATTTCCATATCAATACTTCCACTCCCTTTTATTTGAGCAAAATCACGAACCCTACGCAATAAGGAATTTGCAATACGAGGCGTACCTCTACTTCTTCCTGCAATTTCTATTGCTGACTCTATATCTATAGGTACATTTAAAATATCTGCACTACGCTCTACGATAGTGGACAATAATTCTGTTTTATAATATTGTAAACGTGATTGAATACCAAAACGCGCACGCATTGGAGCTGTTAGCAATCCTGAACGTGTAGTGGCTCCAATTAAAGTAAACGGATTTAGATTTATCTGAACTGTTCTAGCATTTGGCCCAGACTCTATCATTATATCAATTTTATAATCCTCCATTGCGGAATATAAATACTCCTCAACAATCGGACTCAATCGATGAATTTCATCAATAAACAATACATCGCGTTCTTCTAAATTAGTTAACAAACCAGCTAAATCACCTGGTTTATCCAAAACTGGACCTGAAGTAACCTTTATACCAACCCCTAATTCATTCGCTAAAATATGAGCCAAGGTTGTTTTCCCTAAACCTGGAGGACCATGAAACAAAGTATGATCCAGAGCTTCATCACGTAAATTAGCAGCCTGAACGAAAATTTTTAAATTTTCTAATACTTGATCTTGCCCTGCAAAATCATCAAATGAAAGCGGTCTTAACGCTCTATCTAGATCTAATTCTGCTGGATTATAGTTCTCATTGGATGGATCTAAATTTTCATTCATATTTTATAAAAAATCTTAGACTGATTAATCATTGGTAGATGGTAAAAATAACAAAAATCTAATTGATGCGGAATTCTCCTGCATGTAAAAGTTATTATCGTTTAAATTATAACTATTGTAAGAAAACATACAGACGCAGCATTTTGCTTTTCACAACAAAATAACACTATTTGACACCTCAAAAATGTATTTCAAAGCTAAATTTTGCATTTCATCGGAATTAAGAATTATTAAATACTCAATGATTTATAGTAAAATAATGCTGATAATATATCTTTTACATCAAAATACTTATTATTTCACAATAAATTAATTTACAAATATCACAATATGACAAAACCGATGAAATGCATTTTAACCTATTGGTTTATAATAAGATAGCCTATATATTTGTACCGTCCATAACAATAAGGACATTTGGGGAATATTAATTATATAAATTACTGATCATGAATATTAAAAACATCATCTTAACTGGAATATTATTTTTATTAGTTGGAAATGTATTTGCTATTGACAAGAACATTGACAAAAAGAACATTGACAAGAAAGCTTGTAAATACGTTCAAGAACGTATTGCAATAATAGAAGAGTTTCACAGTTTAGAAGAAGGATACAGTTTAGAATTAACTTCAGCAAGTAACTTTCTTGGACAAATCACTCAGTTAAAATCTAAGTCAGGATATAGCTACGAAACTATTGGTCAAACCGAAAGTAACGATCTTAAGACTTGGAAAAACTGGTTTAATGAAAACAAACATTTATTACATTGGGATAGCAAATCAAAAACTGTTATCGTTAGATTGTAAAAAACAAGTCATATAATATTAAAAAAGGCCTCACTAAGTGAGGCCTTTTTTTTGTAAATAAATCGGGATATTACTCTTTATTCTTTTTTGCTTTTTTAAACTTATAATAAATACCTAAATTATAAGAAGCCTTTTTTGCTTCTAAATGTGCAGAAAAAGCTCCACCAAAAGCGGCAGTCAAACCAACATTATTACTTATTTCTCCTATAAACTTCATTCCATACCCTTTATACTCACTATTGTTCAAGTTTAAAAAAGTTTCCAAGTTTTGTTTAGATTCCACTAAACTTCCATCCTCAAAAGAGTCAACAACATCTACAAAAGCAATAACCCAAAAGTGATTAAAAAACTTCCAACCACCTTCTGCATAGAGTTTAGCTCCATTGCTATAATTATTAGTTCTTAACAATAATCCCGCACTACCCTGTAAAAACCAATTACGACTACCTTTACCAATTGATAAAGAAGGATTAACAACCCAAGAATTTATACCTGACCTTAATCCTATTTCCCCATCATAAGATGATGTAGGAAGTCCAATTTGTAATTGAGTAGTTAAATTAACTTTTTTTTGAGACAATAAATATCTAACACCCAGGTCAACATTACCTAAAGCAGTTAGATTCCCCTCTTTAATTGTTGGCGAAAAACCATATTCCGATACCTCTTCTCCAGTTTTTAGCATCTTTATAGGTATTGCCCCTACTATCGTGAACTTGTTAGTTAATCCATACTCTCCATACAACTGTACTGTTCTATCACTTATAACTCTACTGGTAAATAGGTCTTTTCCATTTTTATTAAAGACACTTTTATAATTAGATATATCGTTATATGCAATTTGAGAATACACTTCTCCTTTTTCTTTAACCCATGCACTTTGTGAATAACTCATTGTTTTAATCAAAAACAAACAAGTAAAAATTAGTAATTTATTCATCATAATATAATTAGTTTTCTTTTTTGACGACAAAAAAACTATTTCCTTTCAAACAAGTAACTATCTCTAAAATTAAAAACAAAGTACCGTGTATATAAATTCTAATATTTATTTCCTTCAGGACAAATACAAGGTTTTTTCCCAAAAGTATAGGTTAATGTAAAACCCGTAAATACATACCAATCATTATTCTTAGTATCACCAAACTTTAATGACTCATAAGGCTCTTTATCTCTTACAGGGTTACTCCCATCTATATCATCTGTAAATGTATATCTTACTCCCGTTTCAAAACCCAATACAAACCTACTTGATAGCGTTGTTTTAACACCCAAACTTAATGGTATCGCAAATGTGCTGTGACTATTATACTTCTGCACTGTCTTACCTCCCTTAAGATATAATGCATCATAATGAAAAAACGATAATCCAGTATACACATACGGAGTTATCTTAGTAAACAAGCCGTTTCTATCATGTAAATCGAAATTTATAACGTTGTACTCAATCCCAGCTGAGACCTCCCTGATTGCGTTCCTGAAAGAATAATCTCTATTTCTACGTTTAGAGTTATTTGACTTAGAATCCTCACCATGAACATTAGCATAATTAGCTGATAAACGAAATGAATACCGAGGAGTTCTATTCCATTTATACACTGCTCCTACCACAATATCATTCGGATTGACAACGTATGTAGATCCAACATCAGAAACAACATTAGACCCTCCTAAAAACAACCCAACTTCGTGAGTTTGAGCATTGGATAAACTACTAAAAAGTAGTGTAATAAAAATCAATAGACGCTGATTCATAAGCAGGTTTTTATTAGTTTACAAAATAACTATACTAATAAAACAGCAACAGAACCAATTACCCTACTAAATCACTATACTTTAGTTGATTTATTGAGTAAACAAAAAAATCCCCTTCTGAAACAGAAAGGGATTTTTAATTATTGTGAGATTACCGCTTTCGCGATAATACTAATGATGTAACTCTTCTTCACCTGGCTTCATCGGAACATTTTGTGGTACAAAATCTTCATCGTGTCCTGGCTTACTATAGTCATAAGACCAACGGTGCACATCAGGAATATCTCCTGGCCAGTTACCATGGATATGCTCTACTGGTGTAGTCCACTCCAATGTATTTGACTTCCAAGGATTCTGAGTTGCTTTTTCTCCGTTAAAAATACTATTGAAGAAGTTGTATAAGAATACAAACTGCCCTAATCCTGTAATGATTGCAAATATTGTAATGATAACATTAATATCCGTTAAATCATCGAATATTGGGAAGTTCGTGTTGTTATAGTAACGACGTGGTAAACCAGCCAACCCTGTAAAGTGCATTGGATAGAACACCCCGTAAGCACCTACTGCTGTAATCCAGAAGTGTAAATATCCTAATTTTTTACTCATCATTCTACCATACATTTTAGGGAACCAGTGGTATACACCTGCTAAGAATCCGTAAACTGCTGTTACTCCCATTACCAAGTGGAAATGCGCTACAACAAACATCGTATCGTGAACGTTAATATCTAATGTACTATCTCCTAAAATAATTCCTGTTAAACCTCCAGAAACGAAAGTAGAAACTAAACCGATTGAGAATAACATTGCAGGGTTAAATTGCAAGTTACCTTTCCACAACGTAGTGATATAGTTAAATGCTTTTACCGCTGATGGTATTGCAATTAATAAAGTTGTAAATGTAAATACAGACCCTAAGAATGGATTCATACCAGAAATAAACATATGGTGACCCCATACAATAGTTGATAAGAATGCAATTGCTAAGATAGATGCAATCATCGCACGGTATCCGAAAATTGGCTTACGTGAATTTGTTGCAATAACTTCAGAAGTAATACCTAATGCTGGTAATAATACGATGTATACCTCAGGATGCCCTAAGAACCAGAATAAGTGCTCAAACAATACCGGAGATCCTCCTTGATAATGCAGTACTTCACCATTAATAAATATATCAGATAAATAGAATGAAGTACCAAAACTTCTATCCATGATTAATAATAATGCTGCTGAGAATAATACTGGGAATGATATCACACCAATAATTGCAGTTACAAAGAACGTCCATATTGTTAATGGCAAACGTGTCATTGTCATTCCTTTTGTACGTAAGTTGATTACCGTTACAATGTAGTTTAATGATCCCAATAAAGAAGAAGCAATAAAGATAGCCATTGATACTAACCATAATGTCATACCCATTCCAGAACCAGGAATAGCTTGTGGTAAAACAGATAATGGAGGGTAAATTGTCCAACCTGCTGATGCTGGTCCAGCTTCAACAAATAAAGAAATTACCATGATAACACTTGATAAAAAGAACAACCAGTATGAAACCATGTTCAAGAACCCTGATGCCATATCCCTTGCACCAATTTGTAATGGAATTAACAAGTTACTAAATGTACCACTCAGTCCTGCTGTAAGTACAAAGAATACCATAATGGTACCATGAATAGTTACCAATGCTAAATACGCATCAGCA